>Ga0308160_10001117_pt1 | contig 40663 bp, 34 predicted proteins | sample PhyFR1_FD_201036 | JGI IMG/M metagenome (GOLD analysis project Ga0308160, IMG submission 201036) | Phyllosphere microbial communities from UC Gill Tract Community Farm, Albany, California, United States - DLSLF.R1 | ecosystem: Host-associated > Plants > Phyllosphere > Unclassified | place: USA... | reverse complement strand
AAAAGCCGGAATCGAAAGCCCCTTCTGGAACTGGATCCGATTGAGCGTCATCGCCGTATCTCACTGGAGAACCTGCATTTCTAAACCAAGGCAGCATCACCAGCTGAGACACAGCGCTAATCAGGCCGAGGGGAGAGGGGCTCTTGGTCCCCGGTCCCTACCCACGCCCAGCGTAGAATTGCCCGATGAGCCGATTAGTCCTGATCGACGGGTCCAGTTACCTGTATCGCGCGTTCCACGCGCTCCCTCCGCTGACCAACCCCGCCGGCGAGCCCACCGGCGCGCTGTTCGGCGTGGTCAACATGCTGCGCGCCACGCTGAAGGAGCGCCCCGAGTACGTCGCCTTCGTGGTCGATGCGCCCGGCAAGACCTTCCGCGACGACCTGTACGCGCAATACAAGGCCAATCGCCCGCCGATGCCCGACGAGCTGCGCGCGCAGGTCGAGCCGATGTGCCAGATCGTGCACGCGCTGGGCATCACCATCCTGCGCGAGGGCGGGGTCGAGGCCGACGACGTGATCGGCACCCTGGCCCTGCAGGGCGCCGGCGACGGCCTGGACGTGACCATTTCCACCGGCGACAAGGACTTCGCCCAGCTGGTGCGCCCCGGCGTGCAACTGGTCAACACCATGAGCGGCAGCCGCATGGACTCCGACGCGGCGGTGATGGAGAAGTTCGGCGTGTGGCCGAGCCAGATCGTCGACCTGCTGGCGCTGATGGGTGACGCCATCGACAACGTGCCGGGCGTGGACAAGTGCGGCCCCAAGACCGCGGCCAAATGGCTGGCCGAATATGGCTCGCTCGACGGGGTCATGGCCAATGCCGACGCGATCAAGGGCAAGATCGGCGAAAACCTGCGCACGGCGCTGGCGCGGCTGCCGCTGAACCGCGAATTGGTCACGATCAAGACCGACGTGGCCCTGCCCGGCGACCCGCGCACGCTGGCCCTGCGCGAGCAGGAGCCGGACCTGCTGCGCGGGCTGTACCAGCGCTACGGCTTCACCCAGGCGCTGCGCGACCTGGACGGCGGCGTGGCGGCCCCGGCCGGCGCCGCCGAAGTGACCCCCAGCCTGCGCGGCACCGCCGCCGGCTACGCCCGCGCCGCCGCGCCGATCGACGACACCCTGGACCCGGCGCTGGCCGCCAAGGGCGAATACGCCGCGATCATGACTCCGGAACAGTTCGAGGACCTGCTGCAGCGCCTGCGCGCCGCCGCCGGCTTCGCCTTCGACAGCGAGACCGACGCACTGGACGCGATGCGCGCCAACCTGGTCGGGCTCAGCTTCGCGATCGAGCCTGGCCGCGCCGACTACCTGCCGCTGGGCCACGACTACCCCGGCGCGCCGGCGCAGCTGGACCGGACCCTGGCCTTGGCGGCGCTGAAGCCGTTGCTGGAGGACCCGGCCAAGCCCAAGGTCGGCCAGCACGGCAAGTACGACCTGCACGTGCTGCGCCGCCACGGCGTGGACGTGCGCGGCTATGCCGACGACACCATGCTGGAGAGCTTCGTGCTCAATTCCACCGCCAGCCGCCACGACATGGATTCGCTGGCGCGGCGCTACCTGGGCTACGACACGGTCAAGTACGAGGACGTGGCCGGCAAGGGCGCCAAGCAGATCGCGTTCTCGCAGGTGGCCATCGACGACGCCACCGGCTACGCCGCCGAGGACGCCGACATCACCCTGCGCCTGCACCGCGCGCTGTCTGCGCAGCTGGACGCCGAGCCGGCGCTGGCCAAGGTCTACCGCGAGATCGAGATGCCGCTGGTGCCGGTGCTGGCGCGGATCGAGGCCAACGGCGTCAGCGTGGACATGGCCGAACTGCGCAGGCAGAGCCAGGACCTGAGCCAGCGCATGCTCGCCGCGCAGCAGAAGGCCACCGCGCTGGCCGGGCGCACCTTCAACCTGGATTCGCCCAAGCAGCTGCAGGCGGTGCTGTTCGACGAACTGAAGCTGCCGGCGCTGATGAAGACCCCCAAGGGCCAGCCCAGCACCAACGAAGAAGCGCTGGAGGCGATCGCCGACCAGCACGAGCTGCCGCGGGTGATCCTGGAATACCGCGGCCTGGCCAAGCTGCGCAGCACCTACACCGACAAGCTGCCGGAGATGATCAATCCCGACACCGGCCGCGTGCACACCAGCTACCACCAGGCCGGCGCCGCCACCGGGCGGCTGTCCTCGGCCGATCCGAACCTGCAGAACATCCCGATCCGCACCGACGACGGCCGCCGCATCCGCCGCGCCTTCGTCGCCCCGCCGGGACGCAAGCTGATCGCCTGCGACTACTCGCAGATCGAACTGCGGATCATGGCCCACCTGTCCGAGGACCCGGGCCTGCTGCGCGCCTTCGGCGCCGGCGTGGACGTGCACCGCGCCACCGCCGCCGAGGTGTTCGGGCGCAAGCTCGAGGACGTCACCAACAACGAGCGCCGCGCCGCCAAGGCGATCAACTTCGGCCTGATGTACGGCATGAGCGCGTTCGGCCTGGCCCGCAACCTGGGCATCGGCCGCGGCGAGGCGCAGGACTACGTGGCGCTGTACTTCAGCCGCTACCCGGCGGTGCGCGACTTCATGGAGCGCATGCGCGAGCAGGCGCGCACCCAGGGCTACGTGGAGACCCTGTTCGGCCGCCGCCTGTACCTGAACGATATCAACGCCAAGCAGCAGGGCCTGCGCGCCGGCGCCGAGCGCGCGGCGATCAACGCGCCGATGCAGGGCACCGCGGCGGACATCATCAAGCGCGCCATGGTCACCGTGGATGCCTGGCTGGAACAGCACCGCGAGCGCGCGCTGATGATCCTGCAGGTGCACGACGAACTGGTGTTCGAGGCCGACGCCGACTTCGTCGACACCTTGCTGCCCGAGGTGACCCGGCTGATGGCCGGCGCCGCCGAGCTGAAGGTGCCGCTGGTGGTGGACAGCGGCGTCGGCGACAACTGGGACGAGGCGCATTAGTAGGGGCGGGGAATCGGGAATCGGGAATCGAGTCCGGCCAGCGGCCAAGCCGGTGTGGTGAACAGTGATGGGTGTGCACTGCCGTGGGCGGCCCGATTCGCAGGCGGCGGAGTGGCGACCGGGTCGCGTTCGTGATGGTGCGGCACGCCTGAACGCCTTTATTCGAAACTGCGCGGCTTGGCGATGAGCCGGGCGGGAGCGTCGCAGGGCAACTGTCTACGCGCTGCTCCTGTCGTTGCTCGCGTAACGGATTGGATCGGATCGCACCGGTTCTGGCGCATCCATGCACCAGACCGACGAACAGCGCACGGTTTCGGGATCCACTCCGCATCACAAACGCGCGCCCGCCGCGTTCTTGCGCAAGGATCCATCCTAAAAACGCAGTTGTTTCTGGAACCCTGCGTTGCGCTGGATTTCGTGAATGAATCGGTCCTTAATTCGATGAATTTTTAACTAAAATCTTCACGAACTAGCAAGGTGCAAAATGGTTTTATATCCCTCGACAGGCGCAATACCTGTCGCGGATCTCCTCCCATCCCCTGGAGCAGATCTAGGAACGGCGACTCCTCCCCAAGTCTCCGTTCCCTGGCCCCGCCGACCTCCCCCTGGTCCGCGGGGCTTTTTATTGCCTGCAAAAAAATCCAGCTCAGCGCCATCGCCGCCGGCATACGCCGGGGGTGCAACCACCCTTATCTGCGAGCCGCGCGATGCCCGATCTTTTTCGTCTGTCGATGCCGTGGTGGGAATTCATTTTCCGCGCGGTGGTGGTGTATGTGGCGGTACTGACCATGGTGCGGGTATCGGGCAAGCGCGCGATGGGGCAATTGACACCGTTCGACATGCTGCTGATCGTGCTGCTCGGCAATGCGGTGCAGAACGCCCTGCTGGGCCAGGACACTTCGCTCGGCGGCGGCCTGTTGCTGGCGGCGACGCTGATCGCGCTGAACTTCGGGGTCGGCCTGATCACCTCGCGCAGCGATCGCGCCGAGCGCCTGATCGAAGGCGAGCCGGTGGTGCTGGCGCGCGACGGCCATGTGTTCCGCCAGGTGCTGCGCCGCGAACTGGTCAGCAACGCCGACTTCGAGGCGGCGATGCGCCAGCAGGGCTGCCCGGGCCTGGACAACGTGCGCCTGGCGCTGCTGGAGACCAACGGCCACATCACCATCCTGACCGCCAAGGATGGTTGAGCGGGGACATAGTTGGTCCAATCCCTGTAAACCCCTGTAGGAGCGGCTTCAGCCGCGACCGGGGCTTTCCCGGTAACGCCCGGTCGCGGCTGAAGCCGCTCCTACAGGAAGCGGCGGCGTCACCGCGACTAGCGGCGTGTCTCGGTCGGTTGCTCCAGCTGATACAGCGCGTCGTCCAGCGCGTCCCACTGGATGGCCAGCTGCGCGCGCGCATCCTGCAGGCCGCGATTGTAGAACTGCGCGCCGATGCGCTCGGCGACGAAATCGAGCAGGAATTCGGCCTCGAAGCTGCCGATCTCCTGCTGCAACTCCTCGCGCAGGTAGCGCTGCAGCTGCTCGGCGATGCGCGCCTTGTCCTCGCGCCCCAGTACGCCAGACGGCAACGGCGCGCGGCTCATGCCAGCCAGTCGCGCGGCACCAGGTACTCGGCCAGGCGCGCCTCGGCGCTGTCCGGCTCGGGCTGGAAGCCGTATTCCCAGCGCACCCGCGGCGGCAGGCTCATCAGGATGCTCTCGCTGCGGCCGCCGCTCTGCAGGCCGAACAGGGTGCCGCGGTCGTAGACCAGGTTGAACTCGACGTAGCGCCCGCGCCGGTACAGCTGGAACTCGCGTTCGCGCTCGCCCCACGGCAGCGCGCGGCGGCGCTCGACGATCGGCAGATAGGCGTCCAGGAAGCCGTCGCCGACCGCGCGCTGGTAGGCGAAGTCGCGCTCGAAGTCGGCGTGCAGGTCGTCGAAGAACAGCCCGCCCACGCCGCGGGTCTCGTTGCGGTGTTTGAGGAAGAAATACTCGTCGCACCAGCGCTTGTGCGCGGCATAGCGGTCCTCGCCGAACGGCGCGCACAGCGCCTGCGCGGTGCGGTGCCAGTGGCGCACGTCCTCGTCGAACGGGTAGTACGGGGTCAGGTCGAAGCCGCCGCCGAACCACCAGGCCACGGTCTGGCCGTCGCGCTCGGCGCGGAAGAAGCGCACGTTGGCGTGGGTGGTGGGCAGGTAGGGGCTGTGCGGGTGGAACACCAGCGACACGCCGGTGGCGCGCCACGAGGCGCCGGCCAGTTCCGGGCGGTTGGCGCTGGCCGAGGGCGGCAGGCGCGTGCCGGATACGTCGGAGAAGCCGATCCCGGCCTGCTCGAACAGCGCGCCGTCGCGCAGGATGCGGGTGCGCCCGCCGCCGCCTTCGGCGCGCTGCCACAGGTCTTCGGCGAAGCGGGCCTGGCCGTCGGCGGCCTCGATGGCGGCGCAGATGCGGTCCTGCAGCCCGGTCAGGTAATCGCGTACTCGGTCGAACTCGGTCATGGTGGCGGTAGGCAGTCAGGCGGCGGGGGAGGGGCCGGGCCGCCTGCGCTGGGCGACAGGCAGCGGCGCGGCGCACATTATTGCGTGCCGATCGCCAGGGCCTGTTAACGCGACCGGCATCGCCAGGTCGCCGGGCGCGGCGCTCGGGTTGCCCGAGGAGCTTCGCCCGTACCCCATCCCTTCCCCCGTGGGGAGAAGGGAGCCACTGTCGGACAGTGCGAGCAAGCGCTGGCGCTGCGGCCCTGTGGCCGGCTGATTGCGCCGTTATCGCTCCACGGCGCCGCAGCGGCCGGCTTCATCGCCGAAGAACACCACGAAGCGGTGCGCGCGATCCAGGCCGAGCAGCAGCTTCGCGCCGAGCGGACGCAGCCGCCATTGCTGTCCATCCTGCTGGCGCAGCGCGACCTGGCCATCTTCCAGGCGCGCTTCCATGACCTCGCCTTCGCCGCTACGCACGCGGCCATCGGCGCCGAACTGCAGGCTGATTCCGTCGCCGATGGGGGCGATGAAGCGGCCGCATGGCAGCCGCGTGGCCGGCGGCGACTGCAGCAGCGCCGCGTCCACCTCGTCCAGTGCCGTGGTGCGGCCGCAGGCCACCGGATCGGACAGGGCGCAGGCCTGTTCCAGCAGCGCCTTGGCGCGCAGGAATTGGCCGGCGTCCCATTGCCGTTCCGCCGCCGCGGTGCAGATCTGCGGTGAGGCGCTGCGCTGGCACACGGCTTCGGGCGGCACGGCGGCGCCAGCCGGAGCGGGCGCGGCTGGCGCCGCCGCTGGGGGATCGAGCAGCGCACGGCAGGCGAACGGCAGCTGCGGCCCGCACAGTTCCGCGGCCTGCGTCCGGTCGCCTTGCGCCAGCCGCTGCGCGCAGGCCGGCAGGTCCGCGCGGCATTGCGCGATCGCCGCTGTCACCGCCGGGGCGGACGCTGCGCAGGTGGCGCTGCTGCCGCGGCGAAAGACGGTGCCGTCCGCTGCGCGGATTTCGGCGGCGTCCGCCGACAGCGTGTAGCGCTCGCTGCGGCCGCTGGCCAGATCGAACAGCTGCAAGGCGTTGCCCTCGCGCTGCAGATGGAAGCGCCGCGGCGTGTCCTGCTCGGGTTCCAGCCGCGCGCTGTCGGCGCTTTCCAGGTACAGCGCGTTCTGTCCGCCGTCCACGTACAGGCCGCAGACGGGGGCGACGGGCGCGGCAGCGGCGCAGGCGGCGATGCCGAACCAGGCCAGTGCGAACACGGTGGCGCCGGCCAGGAAGCGGCGGCTGCGGCAATGCGATGTCATCGGAAATCCTTTTCGAAGCCGGCGCGATGCCGGCGGGTGGGATCAGCTGCGGAATTCGGCGCGGATCGCCGGCCGGTACAGCTGGTAGACGATCCAGCCGTGCAGCGCGGCGAAGACCAGGGCGGTCACCGTGGCGGTGGCGATGCTGATCATGCGTCCGGTCTGCAGCTGGCCCAGCAACTGCGCGCCGTCGGCGCTGTGCAGCATCGCCTCGGGCAGCGCCTGGCGCATCGCGCCGAAGAATTGCCACAGCAGCGGCAGGCTGGCGAAGTTGGCCAGGCCGGTGACGACCAGGAAGGCGACGAAGCTCAGCCGCGCCCATTCGCGGCGTTGCTGCAGTCCCCATGCGGAGGCGCTGAACAGCAGCGCCAGCAACGCCGACAGCAACGACAGCGCGAACAGATGGTCCAGGCACCATTGCCACAGCGCCGGCAGCGCGATGCCGATGCGCACGACCACCTCTTGCAGCGCGCCATCGGGCAGCAGCGCCAGCACCGCCAATTGGCCCAGCGCGTACAGCAGCCAGACCACGCCGACCACCAGCGAGATCTTCGCCATCGTGTCGATCATCGGGTTGCGTGCGGAGGGCAGGGGCGGTGGCAGCATCGGCGGTCCTTCGATGGGTGGCGCAGCGGGGGCGCCGCGAAGCGTTCGGCAAGGATAGGGCGGGCTGCCGCCGGCGCAAGCGAACTGCGCCCCTTCGCCCGTTGATTACTAGGAAGCCGGCGCTTCGCTCGTCGCGACCGGAGTCGCCCCCACAACAGGCCCTGCGGTTCGCAGGAAACCCCTGTAGGAGCGGCTTCAGCCGCGACCGCTCGCCACAGGTAGCTCTACTTCAACTGCTGCTCGAATAGCTTCAATACCCGCTTGTATTCGTCCAGCCACGAGTCGGCGCGGGTGAAGCCGTGCTTTTCCAGCGGGTATGGGGCGATCTCCCAGTTGTCCTTGTGCAGTTCGATCAGCTTCTGGCTCATGCTCACCGAATCGCGGAAGAACACGTTGTCGTCGATCATGCCGTGGGCGATCAGCAGGTGGTCGCGCAGGCCGGCGGCGTATTCGATCGGCGAAGAGGTGCGGTAGGCCTCCGGGTCCAGTTCCGGGGTGTTGAGGATGTTGGCGGTGTACTCGTGGTTGTACTGGGTCCAGTCGCCGACCGGGCGCAGCGCGGCGCCGGCCTTGAACGTGCCGGGGCTGCGGAACAGCGCCATGTAGGTCATGAAGCCGCCGTACGAACCGCCATAGATGCCGGCGCGGTCGCGGTCGCCCTGCTTGTCGGCGACCAGCCAGTCCAGGCCGTCCAGGTAGTCCTCCAGTTCCGGATGGCCCATATTGCGGTAGATCGCGGTGCGCCAGTCGCGGCCGTAGCCGGCGCTGGCGTGGTAGTCCAGGTCGAGTACCACGTAGCCCTTCTGCACCAGCAGGTTGTGGAACATCTGCTCGCGGAAATACGGGGTGTAGCGCGCCGACACGTTCTGCAGGTAGCCGGCGCCGTGCACGAACATCACGATCGGATAGCGCTTGCCGGGTTCGGGGTGCTGCGGGCCGTAGTACTTGCCCCAGACCACGCCGGCACCATGCTTGGACGGCACCTGCACGTACTGTGGCTGGATCCAGGCGCGCGCCTTGAACGCGGCGCTGCGGGTGTCGGTGAGGGTGCGCGCGTTGCCGCCGGCCACCGGCACCACCGCCAGTTGCGGCGGCAGGTAGCTGCCCGAATAGCGCACCAGCAGCTGCTGGCCGTCCGGCGACAGCGCGAAGTCTTCCACGCCGTCGAGCGCGGTCAGTTCGCTGACGCGGTCGTCGCGCAGGTCGAGCTTGCATACCTCGTAATCGCCCGGCCATTTGCGGTTGCACAGGAACAGGAAGCCCTGGCCATCGGCCGTGGCGACCGGCGCGGAGACTTCCCACTTGCCCGAGGTGCGCTGCCGCGGCTTGTCGGTGCCACGCTGGGTGTACAGGTGCGCATAGCCGGATTGCTCGGACAGCAGCCACAGCGTCTGGTTGTCCGGCAGCCAGCCGAAGTCGTTGAAGCTCCAGCCGATCCAGGCCGCGTCGGTGAGACGGTGGCGGTTGAGCAGGGTGGCCTTGTCCAGATCGACGCTGGCGATCCAGCGGTCCTTGTTGTCGACCGCGCGCAGCATCACCGCGGCATTGCGGCCGTCGGCGCTCCAGTGCAGCGCCGGGCCGGCGCCGTCGCCGTCGGTCTCCACGCGGAGCGCGCGCGGCCCCTTCAGCGGTTCCTGCTTGGCCGCCTTGCGCAGCGCCGCCAGCGGATCGGCGTCGATGCCGGGCAGGCCGGCCACATCGAGCTTGCGCGCGCTGCCGGCGACCACGTCCACCAGCCACAGAGTCTGCGCCAGTGGCGGATTGCGGCCGACGCGGGTGCGCGCTTCCTGGAATTCCTCGTAGCCCGATTCGGTCACGTACTTGGGCATCTTGCCGTCGCGGCCTTCGTCGCCGCCCTTGGCGTGGGTGACCACCAGCAGGTGGCGGCCGTCCGGCGACAGCGCGCTGTCGTCGATGGCCACGTCCTCGCCCAGGTATACCGGCGCCGGCGCGCGGCTGCCGTCGGCGCGGCGCCAGGCCTGCTCCTGCTGCCGTGCCAGCTCGCGCTGCGCGCGGTCGCGGGCCAGGGTTTCCAGGGTGCGCAGCTGCTGCTCGCGCAGCGCGTCGGGCTTGGGCGCGGCGTCGGGATCGCGCTCGGCCTTGAGCACCGCCGCCTGCAGCGTGCCGCCGCCGGCGCTCCAGCGGTACCAGTCGTTGCCGACCCGCCACAGCGCGCCGCCGTCGGTGCCGAACTGCGGGCGCGAAGCCGCCTCGTTGCTGCGGGTCAGCTGGGTCAGCGCGCCGCTGCGCAGGTCGCGCAGGAACACGTCGCCGTTGCGCACGAACAGCATGCGCTGGCGCGTCGCGTCGTAGACCGGATCGGCCGCATCCAGCGTGCTGCGCTGGGTGTCCTCGACGCGCTGCGCCGCGGCGCCGTCGACGCCCTGGCGGTAGGTGTCGCGCACCGGGCTGCCGACGCGCTTGAGCTGGTACTGCACCTGGCGCCCGTCCCAGGCCCACCAGGCGGCCTCGACCGGCGGTCCGATCCAGTCCGGATCGGCCATCGCCTGTTCGATCGTCAACGGGGCAGCGGCGTCCTGCGCGACGGCCAACGGCGCCAGGCAGGACAGGGACAGCAACACAACGCACAGGGTTACGCGACGCATCTGGATTCCGGACGAACGGGCAAGCGGGGAGGGTAGCAGCCGCGACGCTTTGGCGACTGCGCCGTTGGTCATGGAGGGACCGGGATTGGGGATTGGGGATTCGGGATTGGCAAAAGCGAAAAGCCGCTGCGAATCCCCAATCCCGAATCCCCAATCCCGGCCCTGCGACAACCCGTCACACGCAATTTCGCGACCGGGGGCTAACAATGGCGCTCAGTTACGGTTTCTCGAGCGAACGTCCCATGGACGCAGTGCTGCTCTCGCGCATCCAGTTCGGATTCGTCATCAGTTTCCACGTGTTGTTCCCGGCCTTCACCATCGGCCTGTCGAGCTGGCTGGCGTTCCTGGAATGGCGCTGGCTGCGCACCCGCGACACGCTGTGGCGCGATCTGTATTTCTTCTGGCTGAAGATCTTCGCGGTGTCGTTCGGCATGGGCGTGGTCAGCGGCATCGTGATGAGCTTCCAGTTCGGCACCAACTGGTCGGTGCTCAGCGAGCGCGCCGGCAACATCCTCGGCCCGCTGCTCAGCTACGAGGTGCTGACCGCGTTCTTCCTGGAGGCCTCGTTCCTCGGGGTGATGCTGTTCGGCTGGCGCAAGGTGCCGGAGAAATTGCATTTCCTGGCCACCTGCCTGGTCGCGCTGGGCACGCTGATCTCCACGTTCTGGATCCTGTCGGCTAACAGCTGGCTGCACACGCCGGCCGGCTACGCCATCGTCGATGGCGTGTTCCAGCCGGCCAGTTGGCGCGAGGTGATCTTCAATCCGTCGTTCCCGTACCGGCTGGCGCACATGGTGCTGGCCGCGTTCATCACCACCTGCTTCGTGATCGGCGGGGTCAGCGGCTGGTACCTGCGCCGCGGCGTGCATGTGGCCGTGGCGGGGCGGATGCTGAAGCTGGCGGTGGCGTTCGCCGCGATCGCGGTGCCGCTGCAGATCGCCGCCGGCGACGCGCATGGTTTGAACACGCTCGAGCACCAGCCGATCAAGGTGGCGGCGATGGAAGCGCACTGGCATGGCGAGGCGCCCGGCGCCGGCGTGCCGCTGGTGCTGTTCGCGGTGCCCAACGAGAAAGCAGAGCGCAACGACTACGAGGTCAAGATCCCGCGCGTGGGCAGTCTGATCCTGACCCACACCCTGGACGGCGAGATCGCGCCGCTGACCTCGGTGCCGGCCGACGAGCGGCCGCCGGTGAAACCGGTGTTCTACGCGTTCCGGATCATGGTCGGCTTGGGCATGGCGATGCTGCTGCTGGCCTTCGTGTCGCTGTTCTTTTGGTGGCGCGGCACGTTGTTGCGGCGGCGCTGGCTGCACGTGGCCTGGAACGCGATGTTGCCGGCCGGGTTCGTGGCCTTGCTGGCCGGCTGGTTCGTCACCGAGATCGGGCGCCAGCCCTACGTGATCTACGGCCTGCTGCGCACCCGCGATGCGGTCAGCGCGATCAGCCCGGCGATGGTGTGGGTGTCGCTGGGCGTGTACGTGGCCGCGTATGCCTTCGTGTTCGGCTTCGGCGGCTGGTACATCCTGAAGATGCTGCGCAAGGGGCCGCTGCCGCACGAGCCCGAGCCGCAACTGCAGGATGGCGACAAGACCCCGGCGCGGCCGATCTCGGCGGCCGACGACGATCTCGAGGAGACGCGCTGATGGACATGGCCACCGTGCTGCCGGTGATCTGGTTCGGGGTGATCGGCTTCGGCGTGCTGATGTACGTGCTGCTGGACGGTTTCGTGCTCGGCCTGGGCATCCTCGCCCCGTTCGCCGAGGACGAGGAGCAGCTCGACCTGATGATGAACACGGCTGCGCCGATCTGGGACGGCAACGAGACCTGGCTGGTGCTCGGCGGCGCCGGCCTGCTGGCGGCGTTCCCCAAGGCCTATGCGCTGATCCTGTCGGCGCTGTACCTGCCGGTGCTGCTGATGCTGATCGCGCTGGTGTTCCGCGGCGTGGCGTTCGAGTTCCGCTTCAAGGCGCATCGCTCCAAGTACCTGTGGGGGTGGGCGTTCGCGCTGGGCTCGCTGTGCGCGGCGTTCTGGCAGGGGGTGATCCTCGGCGCGCTGGTCGAGGGCATGCCGCTGCAGGGCGGCAAGTACCTGGGCGGCGTGCTGGGCTGGTTCAGCCCGTTCTCGATGCTGACTGGCGCGGCGGTGGTATTCGGCTATGCGCTGCTCGGCGGCAGCTGGCTGATCCTGAAGACCGAGGGGCCGATGCAGCGTATCGCGCGTTCGCTGACCCGGCCGCTGGTGCTGGTGGTGGTGGTGTTCATGGGTCTGGTCAGCGCCTGGCTGCCGTTCCTGGATTCGCGGATCATGGCGCGCTGGTTCCACGGCGGCAATTTCTGGTGGCTGTCGCCGGTGCCGCTGCTGGTGCTGGTCAACGCGTTCGCGCTGTGGCGCGCGGCGATGGCGCAGGGCCGCGATGCGCGCCCGTTCCTGCTGACCCTGTGCTTCTTCGTGCTCGGCTTCTTCGGCCTGGTGCTGGGCATCTGGCCGAACATCGTGCCGCCGGGGCTGACCATCTGGGAAGCGGCCTCGCCGCCGTCCTCGCAGGGCTTCGTGCTGGTCGGGTTGGTGGTGCTGTTGCCGGTGATCCTGGGCTATACCGCATGGTCGTACCGGGTGTTCCGCGGCAAGATCACCGCCGATAGCGGCTACCACCACTGAGTGCGGCGGCGCTGGCGCGCCGCTTGCCGCGATCGCGTGCGCGGCGCCGCCGGCTTGCCAGCGGCGGCGGTGGCGGCCAAGCTACCGATTCGCGCTGCCCGTTGCGGGCCAGTCGCCCGCCGAGCCTTCGCCACGCATGCCTGTCGCTTCGTCCGCCGTTTCCCCGTCGCTGCTGCATCCTCTTGCCGTCGGCGACCTGCACCGTCCGCTGGCCTACGCCGGCGGCCAGCACATCGATCTAGCCACGTTCCTCGGCCACGTGCGCGGCCTGGCCGCGGCGCTGCCGCCGGGCCGGCATGCGCTGAACCTGTGCGAGGACCGCTACCGCTTCATGGTCGCGTTCTGCGCGGTGGCGTTGCGCGGGCAGACCTCGCTGCTGCCGTCCTCGCGCGCGCCGGCGGTGGTCGCCGAAGTGCAGCGCAGCCATGCCGACAGCTATTGCCTGGGCGACCTGGAACTGGCCGAACCGCCGCCGCGCTACTGGCGGCTGCCCGAGCCGTTGCCAAGCCTGGACGGCGACATGCCGCAACTGGCGGACGACGCGCTGGTCGCGATCGGCTTCACCTCCGGCAGCACCGGCACGCCGAAACCCAACCCCAAGACCTGGGGCAGTTTCCTGACCAGCACCCGCCAGGACCTGCTCGCGCTGGTCGGATTGTGGGAGGCGGACGCGGTACCGCAGGTGGTGGCGACGGTGCCGCCGCAGCACATGTACGGCATGGAGCTGTCGATCCTGCTGCCGCTGGTGACGCCGCTGGCGGTGCATGCCGGGCGGCCGTTCTTCCCCGAGGACGTGGCGCGCGCGCTGGCGCAGGTGCCGGCGCCGCGGCTGCTGGTGACCACGCCGGTGCACCTGCGCGCGCTGGTCGAATCCGGCGTCGCCCTGCCGCCGCTGGCCGGCATCGTCTCGGCCACCGCGCCGCTGGCGCAGGAACTGGCCGCGGCCGCCGAGGCGCGCTTCGGCGGGCAGGTGCGCGAGATGTTCGGCTCCACCGAAACCTGCGTGTTCGCCAGCCGCCGCACCGCCTGCGAAGCGCAGTGGACGCCGCTGCCCGGCGTGCGCGTGGCGCCGCAACCCGACGGCACCCTGGTGCACGCGCCGCACCTGCCGCAGCCGGTGCTGCTGGCCGACCTGATGGACGTGGACGCCGACGGCCGCTTCCAGGTCCGCGGCCGCCAGGCCGACCTGCTGGAGATCGCCGGCAAGCGCGCCTCGCTGGCCGACCTGACCCGGCGCCTGCTGGGCGTGCCGGGCGTGGTCGACGGCGCGATGCTGCAGCTGGAACCCGAGCCCGGCCAGGCGGTCGGCCGCATCGCCGCCGTGGTGGTCGCGCCGACCCTGGACGAAGCCGCGATCCTGGCCGCATTGCGCCGCGAGCTGGACCCGGTGTTCCTGCCGCGCCGCCTGCGCAAGCTCGATGCCCTGCCGCGCAACGAAACCGGCAAGCTGCCGCGCGATCGGTTGCTGGCCTTGTTGGCGGGGGAGCGCGAAGGCTGAGGGTCGGGGGGCACCGGACGCCGTGGTGCTTACGGTGACTGTCGCATCGGCGTAGTACGGCGCTGCATTGGCCGGGAAATTCGCTGCTTGTCCCGACGGGTAAGTGGATACGGAATGCATCTCGCACGCCCTGGCGGTCGTCGCTGCCTTTGGCACTCGGCCTGGCCTCAACGCCGAATGGGCCAGTCGCCGCTCTTCAGGATAAAGCGCTCACTACCTGCGCCACCAGGTGCTCCAGCTCCACCGGCACGCGCGTATCCACCGCGACCACCTTCCCTAGTCCAACCGGTCCGGCGTACTCCGCAAGCATGTCCGGCGGCAGTTCTTTCAACGGATGCGCGGCGTGATGTGCGCTGGCCGCCGCACGATCCCGAAAACGCCGGGCGGTTTCGTCGGGGCCGCAGTCGCAGTGAACTTCGACGATGACCGCGTCCAGGCTGGCCAGTTTGTCGCGTTCGTATGCGCTGCGCGGCCGGAAGTTGGCTTCCAGCACTGCGTGCGGCGCGTGGCGCGCCAGCGACCAGAGCAGTTCCATCGCCGCGCCGCCGAGCCGGCGTGACGCGGCCAGATCGCCGCCGCTGTCGCCGAGGCTGTCGGTCAGCGTTTCCTTGATGACATCCTTGCAGAACAGCGGAAAGCCGAGCCGTTTGGCGAGCGGGATCGCCAAGGTGGTTTTTCCGGCGCCAGGCGCGCCGGAAACGATCACGATCTTGCGGCGAATGTCGGACATGGAATGCCAGTGCACAGGTCTGAATCGGATGCCGCCGATCATCCGGCGACGCTACTCGGGGTTCGGTGCGCGCATGCGAGCACCGAACCGGGCCGCCGCCGCTGCTACCGAACATCTTGCGTTGCTCGACGCCTCGTCGAGTAGGCGCTACCGCCGCCATGACGGCAGGCGGATACCTTCAGCCGCGCGCACGCTCAACCATGCACGCCATCGATCTCCACCGCCAGTTCGTTGCGGCAGATCACCGCGTGCAGCAGCAGGCGCGGCACGCGGTCGCCGAAGCGGGCGTCCAGCGCGGCGGCGACCAACGGCAGGTCGGCCGCTTCGCGCACGTAGACCTTGAGCCGGGTGCCGTCGCCGAACTGCGCCGGCAGGTCGGGGGCGTGGGTGCGTGCGGCGCCCAGCAGCGCATCAAAATTGGCGAAGGTTTCCTCCAGCTGCGCCAGCAGCTGGCCGGTATGCATCGAGGCGTGGCCGACCACGCTGGCGGTGCCGGACAGCAGCAGCGGCATGTCGCTGCCGGCCGGCGGCAGCATCGCGCGGGCGAAGCTCGGCGATTGCGGGCCGTACTGGCGCGGGTAGCGGTAGGCGCTGACCTGGCGCGGGTTCTCCAGCGGCGTGCCCGCCTGGGCGGCGGCCAGCCAGTAGATCTGCATCACCCGCGCGTCGTCGCAACGGCCGACCGCGGTGGCGGCCGGCAGTTGGCTGGCGTCGAAGTCGCCCAGGCCGCGCGCGCGGCCGACGCAGAACTGGCGGTAGCGCTCGCGGTCGCCGCTGCCCAGGGTGATCGCGTCGAGGTAGTTCCAGATGCGCAGCACGCGCGGCGTGGCGCTGCGGGCCACGAAGGCGGTGATCTGCGCGTAGGCCAGGGTCGAGGCCTCTTCGATCTCCAGCGCCTGCTCGTCGATCTCGATCACGCCGAATTGCAGGCGCCCGTCGCTGGCCCAGGCGATATCGCCGTCGCGGCCGCTGCTGACCGGCGCGTCGGTGCGCCAGACCTCGAGCATGCGCGGGCCGTGCGGCTGCAGCGGCACGCGCAGGTAGCGCGGATCGTCGTGATGCGGCGCGTCGTTGCCGAAGCCGAACACCGCCAACACCCGTTCGTCGCGCAGCAGCTCGCCCGGATCGGTCTCGGCGACGTAGTCCACCTGCAGCTGCGGGTGGCGCTGCGCGTGGGACGGGAATTGCGGGTGCGGCCGGCTCATGATTTGTCTCCGTGCAAGGTGTCGCCGTGGAACTGTTCGCGTGCCTGGCGGCGTCGCTGGCGCCAGGACTGCCAGGCGCGCGGCAGCATCGCCGCTGCGGACATGGCGTAGATCGCGCGGAACACGCGCAGCCGGCGCAGCACACCGCGGTTGTCGAAGACGTCGCCGGCCAGCATCGCCACGATCGCCTGTTCCACCTGCAGCACGTTGCGCGGATGCGCGAACAGCTCGCGCATGGTCGGCGAGGTGAAGCGGTAGATGAACCATTTGAACTCGCTCAGGCCGCGCCGCAGGTGTTTCTCCAGGCCGCGCTGCAGCCGTGCCTCGCGCGCCGGATCGCGCAGCGCCGCATCCACCATCGCCGCGCCGCGCTCGGCGCTGTGCATGGCCAGGTATACGCCGGAGGAGAACATCGGATCGACGAAGGCATAGGCGTCGCCGAGCATCAGCCAGCGCGGCCCGCTCATACGCGTGCACTCGTAGGCGTAGTTGCCGGTGGCGTGCACCGGCGCCACCCGCTGCGCGCCGGCCATGCGCTCGACCACGTCCGGGTTCAGCGCCAGGGTGCGCATCAGGAACGCCTCGCTGTCGCCCTGGCGGGTCTTCATGTATTCCGGGTAGCACACCGCGCCGACGCTCATCACGTCGTCGGGCAGCGGAATCAGCCACATCCAGCCGTGCGGATGGCGGTAGATGCTGATGTTGCCGGCGTCCTCGCCGGGGCGCCGCGCCACGCCGCGGAAATGGCTGAACAACGCCGCCGACTGGTGCTGGGCGTTGGCGCGCTTGAGCTTGAGCTTGTTGCCGAGGAAGGTGTCGCGGCCGCTGGCGTCGATCAGGTAGCGCGGACGGAAGCTGTGCACGCCGTCGGCGCTGCGCGCCTGCACCAGCGGCTGCGCGCCGTCCAACTGCACGGTCTCGACCTTGACGCCTTCGCGCAGATCGGCGCCGGCGGCGCGGGCGTGGGCGAACAGCACCCGGTCGAAATCGGCGCGCGGCACCTGGAACGCGTAGTCGGACTGCGCGTCCAGCGCCTTGGCGAAGCGGAAGGTGTTGTAGCCGCCGCTGTCGTTGGGGAAATCGGCGCCGAGCTTGAGCACGCCGATCGCGCGCACCTGCTCGAGCACGCCCAGCCGCTGCAGGATCGGGATGTTCATCGGCAGCAGCGATTCGCCGATATGGAAGCGCGGATGGTGGTCCTTCTCCAGCAGGGTCACCTGCCAGCCCTGTTGCGCCAGCAGGGTCGCCGCGGCGCAGCCGGCCGGGCCGCCGCCGATCACCAGCACATCGGGCGTTTCCGCCGCGGCGGCCTGCGGCGTGGCGGGCGAGGGCGCGGGCGCGCGGGCGGGAGCGGTGGAATTCATCCTGAAAAACCTGCGGCTGACATGTAAGACGAGGGTCATGATAGCTTGCCTGCCAGGGTCGGACAGTTGCGTCGCTGCGCCCGATGCACCATCTTGTCGCACCTGTCCTCACCGCCTGGAAGCCCCTGGATGTCTTCGCAAACCGCCGCCGAACGTGAACTGGCCGAGCTGCTGGTCGAGAGCCTGAACCTGGAAGACGTGCAGCCCGGCGACATCGATCCGGAGGCGCCGCTGTTCAATACCGGGCTGGGACTGGACTCGATCGACGCGCTGGAACTGGCGCTGGCGATCAGCAAGCGCTACGGCTTCCAGCTGCGCTCGGACAACGACGAGAACCGCCGCATCTTCGCCTCGCTGCGCGCATTGTCGGCGCATGTCGAAGCCAACAAGACCAGCTGAGCCGGCCGCCGCCGCGCCGTGGGCGCTGGCGCTGGGGGTGTTGCTGGCGCTGGCGTATTCGCCGCTGGCGCATTGGGCCAACGCCGCGCACCGTTCCGATCTGGCCGTCCTGGCCGGCGCGGCGCTGGTGCTGATGGTGCTGGTGGAGCCGATGGCGCGGCTGCGGCCGTGGGCCTGGGCGCTGGCGCTGCTGGCGCTGGCCGCGCTGCTGCCGTTGTGGCGCTCGCCGCACGCGCTGCTGCTGCTGGCCGCGCCGCCGGTGCTGTTCACCGCCTGGGTGGCCTGGTTCTTCGGGCGTAGCCTGCAGCGCGGGCGCACGCCGCTGATCTCGCGCATCGTCGAGGCGCTGTACCGCCAGGCCGGCTTGCCGCTGACCCCCGAGCAGCTGCGCTACACGCGCCGGTTGACCCTGGCGTGGGCGCTGCTGCTGAGCGCCATGACCTTGCTGAACCTGTTGCTGGCGCTGTGCGCCGTGCCGAGCGGGGTGCTGGCGCAGCTGGGGCAGGCTTCGCCGCTGCCGATCGGCGATGCGCGCGCCTCGCTGATCGCCAATCTGCTGGGCTACGGGGTGGTCGGCGGCTTCTTCGTCGGCGAGTACTTCCTGCGCGGGCGCTGGTTTCCGCAGCGTCCCTACCGTAATCTGCCTGACTTCCTGCACCAGCTGGCGCGGCTGGGGCCGGTTTTTTGGCGCGATCTATTGCGCTGACGCGCGCATCGGGGGATGCAGAGGCTTGTGCAGATCATCAAGGACAAACTGAAGATGCCGCAGGCAGGGATGCCGTCGCGCATGGCCTGGGCCGTGTGGAATGCTTTGCAATTGCTGTTCACCCTGAGCTTTACCGGGGTGGGCATCGTCGTGGCGCTGGGCCTGTTGCTGCTGGCCGGGCCGCGGCTGCCGCTGCGCATGGGCGCGCGGGTGTGGGCGCCGGTGCTGTTCTTCGGCGCCGGCGTGCGCTTCGAAGTGGAAGGCCAGGAGCGGGTGGACTGGTCGCGCAACCACCTGTTCGTCAGCAACCACCAGTCGATCATCGACATCTGCGCGCTGTTCGCGGCGCTGCCGGTGCCGCTGCGCTTCCTGCTCAAGGACGAAATGCTGCAGGTGCCGTTCGTGAGCTGGTATGCGCGCGCCACCGGCATGCTGTTCCTGGACCGCGACAGCCGCCGCGCCGGGGCCATGGTCCGGCGCCAGGCCGCGGCCTTGCTGCGCCAGGGCCAGGACCTGTGCCTGTTCCCGGAAGGCACCCGCAGCCGCAACGGCGAACTGGCCGAATTCAAGGCCGGGCTACTGCAGGCCGCTATCGATGCTGGCGTGGACGTGGTGCCGGTGGCGTTGGACGGAGCGGGCAAGGTGCTGCCGTCGACCAGCCTGTTCCGGGTGCGGCCCGGAGTGATCCGGGTGCGGATCGGCACGCCGATCAACGTGAACGGCGCCGACGGCGCGCTGGACCGGCAACAGCTGACCCAGCGCGCGCACCAGGCCGTCCGTGCCATGCTCGAACCCAGGATATGAGTCGCCAGCCTTATGGATTTCGTCGTACCGCATGATCATCCCAGCCTGCCGGGGCATTTCCCGGGCCACCCGGTCGTGCCCGGCGTAGTGGTGCTGGACCACGTGCTGCAGGCCGTGGAGGCCGCGCACGGCGCGTGCGGGCCGCTGCGCCTGCCGCAGGTGAAGTTCCTGCAGCCGCTGCTGCCCGGGCAGCCGGCGCGGGTGGAACTGGACGGCGCCGCGCCGCGCTGGCGCTTCCGCGTGCGCCGCGGCGAGGACCTGCTGGTCAGCGGCGACCTGGTCGCCGAGGCGGTGGCATGAGCGCCAGCTGGAAACACCGCCCCGAGGGCGGCGGCCGCTGCGCGCTGTGGCTGATCCGCAGCATCGCCCGCTACGGCGGCCGCGCGCTCGGGCGCCTGCTGCTGTATCCGATCACCCTGTATTTCCTGCTGGTGCGCGGCCCGGAGCGGCGCGACTCGCGCGACTACCTGGGCCGCGTGTTCGGCCGCCCGGCCACGCTGCTGGACGTGGCCCGGCACATCCACACCTTCGCCTCGACCATCCTGGACCGGGTGTTCATGCTGTGCGGGCAGATGCACCGCTTCCGGGTCGACATCCAGGGCCTGGAGCAACTGCATGCGCAGATGGACCGCGGCCGCGGCGTGCTGATCTTCGGCTCGCACCTGGGCAGCTTCGACGCGCTGCGGGTGCTGGCCACCGAGCGTCCCGACGTGCAGGTCAAGGTGGTGCTGGACAAGGCGCACAACCCGGCGATGACCGAACTGCTGGGCGCGCTGAACCCGCAGCTGGCGGCCAACATCATCGATGCCGGCATGGACAGCACCTCGATCGTCATGGCGATCAAGCAGGCCACCGACGAAGGCGCGCTGGTCGCGCTGCTGGTCGATCGGCCGCGCCCGGAAGACCCGGCGCTGCCGGCCGCGTTCATCGGCCAGGGCGCGATGTTCCCGACCTCGCCGTGGCTGATCGCCGCGGCGCTGAAGGTGCCGGTGGTGCTGGCGTTCGGCCTGTACCGCGGCGGCAACCGCTACCAGCTGGTGTTCGAGACCTTCAGCGAAGGCCTGGACCTGCCGCGCCGGCAGCGCGCGCCGGCGTTGGCCGCGCTCATCCGCGATTACGCCGCCAGGCTGGAACATTACACGCGCTCCGCGCCGTACAACTGGTTCAACTTCTACGATTTCTGGAACAACCGCCATGCCGATGCGCCGCACCTTGCCGTGGATGCTGATACTGCTGTGCAGCGCCGCACCGCTATGCGCCGCGTCGCCTGAGCCGCTCGACCCCGGCTGGATCCTGCAGAAGCTGGCGCGGCCGGTCCCGGTCAGCACCGATTTCGTCGAACTGCGCGGCTCGGCGCTGCTGAAGGCGCCGTTGCGCGTGCAGGGCCAGTACCGGCGCCCGGACACCGACACGCTGGTGCGCGAAGTCACCGCGCCGTACCGCGAGACCACCACCCTGCGCGGCGGCGAAGCGACGCTGGAGCGCGCCGGCAAGGCGCCGCGGCGTTTCTCGCTGTCGCGGGTGCCGGAACTGGCGGGCCTGCAGAACGGCTTCGGCGCACTGCTGTCCGGCGACCGCGCGCAGTTGCAGCAGCACTACACGCTGAGCAGCAGCGGCACCCGCGAACGCTGGCAGCTGCAGCTGCAGCCCAAGGACCCGGCGCTGGCCGCGCAGGTGCGCAGCCTGCGCCTGTACGGCCGCGGCGCCGAGCTGCGCTGCATCGAGACCACCCCGGCCAAGGGCGACGTGCAGCGCACCTTACTGGCCGGCGCCGCGCGCGACGCGGCCAGCCTGGCCGAGACCGAGGCGCTGACCGCGCTGTGCCACGGCGACGCGCGCTGATGTCGGCCCGCGTCGGTTGCAGGTGGGTCGCGCTGCGCGCGGCCCCGGGTAAGAACGTGCTGGCACTTGCGTGGTCGCAGCGATGAAACGCGAACTGAGTTCGAAGGCACGCATCTCGCTGGCGCTGCTGTGGCTGGCGCTGCTGACCGTGGCCGGCATCTGGCTGGGTAACGTGCTGCAGGTGTCCGGCGATTTGCGCAAATTCATGCCGGAAGCCCAGACCCCTGCGCAAAGACTGCTGCTCGACGAACTCGGCGAAGGCCCGGGCTCGCGGCTGCTGCTGATGTCGCTGTCCGGCGCCGATGCGCCGACCCTGGCGCGGCAGTCGCAGGCGATACGCGCGCAGCTGGCCGCGCAGCGCGACACCTTCGAGCTGGTCGCCAATGGCGCCGATGCCGGCCTGGATGCGATTCCCGAGCGGCTGCTGGCCTACCGCTACCTGCTCAGCGACAGCTTCGACGCCCATTCGCTGGATGCGGCGACGCTGGCCGACGCGCTGCAGGCGCGGCTGCAGGACCTGGGCTCGCCGGCCGCGGCGATGATCGAGCCGCTGCTGCCGCGCGACCCGACCCTGGAAGTGCTGCACCTGGCCGAGAGCCTGCAGCCGGCCGGCGGCCCGCAGCAGCGCGACGGGGTCTGGTTCGACCGCGCCGGCAAGGATGCGCTGCTGGTCGCGCAGACCCGCGCCGCCGGGTTCGATCCGACCGGGCAGCAGCAGGCGGTGGACGCGATCCATGCCGCCTTCGCCAAGGCCAGCGCCGGCAGCGCCAGCCGCCTGACCCTGACCGGCCCCGGCGCGTTCTCGGTGGAGATCGGCGGGCGCACCCAGAACGAGGCGCAGTGGATCGGCATGCTGGATACGCTGGGCCTGATCGTGCTGCTGCTGGTCGCCTACCGCAGCTGGAAGATCCCGGTGCTCGGCGTGCTGCCGCTGGCCAGCGCCGGCCTGGCCGGGCTGGGCGCGGTGGCGCTGCTGTTCGACGGCGTGCACGGCATCACCGTGGCGTTCGGCTTCACCCTGATCGGCGTGGTCCAGGACTATCCGATCCACCTGTTCAGCCATCAGCGCCCGGGCCTGGATCCGCGCGCCAACGCGCGCCACCTGTGGCCGACCCTGGCCACCGGCGTGGTCTCCACCTGCATCGCCTACGTCACCTTCCTGTTCTCCGGCGTGGACGGCCTGCGCCAGCTGGCGGTGTTCACCATCGCCGGGCTGCTGGTGGCGGCGCTGACCACGCGCCTGCTGCTGCCGGCGCTGATCGACCCCTCGCCGCGCGACCACGCCGATTCGCCGGCGCTGGCGCGGCTGTGGGGCGGCATCGCGCGGTTGCCGCGGCCGCGCTGGTCGTTGTTGCCGCTGGCGCTGATCGCGGCAGCGGTGATCGCGTTCGCGCCGGGCCCGTTCTGGCAGAACGACCTGTCCAAGCTGACCCCGGTGCCGGCCGACGGCCTGGCCCGCGACGCGCACCTGCGCAAGGAACTGGGCGCGCCGGACGTGCGCTACGTGCTGGCCCTGCCCGCCGCGTCTGCCGACGCCGCGCTGGCCGCTTCGGAACGGCTGCGTCCGCGCCTGGATGCGCTGGTCGCGCGCGGCGAACTGGCCGGCTACGACATGGCCGCACGCTACCTGCCCAGCGCGGCGACCCAGCAGCGGCGCCAGGCGGCGTTGCCGGATGCGGCGCAGGCGCGCGCGCTGACCGCCGCCGCGGTGGCCGCCACGCCGTTCCGCGCCGATGCCTTCGCCCCGTTCCTAGCCGACCTGGAGCGCGCCCGCAGCGCACCGCCGCTGACCGCGCGCGACCTGCACGGCACGCCGCTGGCGACCACGGTCGATGGCCTGTTGCTGGACCGCGCCGACCACGCCACCGCGCTGGTATCGCTGACCGGCCTGCGCGACCCGGCGCTGCTGGCCGACGCGGTGCAGGGCAGCGGCGCGCAACTGATGGACCTGAAGGAGGCCTCCGAATCACTGGTCGCCGCCTACCGCGGGCGCGTGCTCGGCGCGCTCGGCATCGCCGCGCTGCTGCTGGCGCTGACCGTGGCGGTCGCGCTGCGCACGCCGCGCCGGATCGCGCGCGTGCTGCTGCCGATGGCGCTGACCACGCTGCTGATCCTGGCGATCCTGCGCGGCTGCGGGGTCGAACTGAACCTGTTCCACCTGATCGCGCTGATCCTGGCCGCCGGCCTGGGCCTGGACTACGCGCTGTTCTTCGACCACGCCGGCGACGACCGCGCCGACCAGCTGCGCACCCTGCACGCGCTGATCGTGTGCAGCCTGATGACGCTGCTGGTGTTCGCGCTGCTGGCCGCGTCCAGCATTCCGGTGCTGCGCGCGATCGGCAGCACCGTGGCGCTGGGCGTGCTGTTCAACTTCGTGCTGGCGCTGCTGATTTCGCGCGAGACCGCCAGCGACGCGCCCGCCGCCGCGGCGCATTAGGAGAGGTTGCATGACCGAGCTTCCGCGCGGACGCGACGCGATCGCGGCGCTGATCCCGCACCAGGGCCTGATGTGCCTGTGGGAAGAAGTGGTGGCCTGGGACGCGCAGCGCATCGTGCTGCGCAGCCACGCGCACCGCGCCGCCGAGCATCCGCTGCGCAGCGGCGGCCGCCTGCGCGCACTGCACCTGTGCGAATACGGCGCGCAGGCGATGGCGGTGCACGGCGGCCTGCTCGGCCGCGCCAGCGGCAAGCCGGTGCGCCCGGGCATGCTGGTCGCGCTGCGCGGCGTGCAACTGCACGTGGCCGATCTGCATGAGTTGCCGGAGGCGATCGAATGCGAGGCCGAAGTGCTGCTGCAGGCCGAGGACAGCCAGCAATACGGCTTCCGCATCGTGCATGGCGCGCAGCTGCTGGCCGAGGGCCGCGCCACGGTGATGCTGGGCGCGGCGTAGCGGCGCCCGGTACCGATCATGCAGGCAGGAAACCTTCGATGAAGGCGCTGAGAGCACCGAAATCGGGCGATCTTTTCTATATCCCCGCCGTCGATGCCGCCGATGCGCCCGGCTTCGTGATCGCACGCTACATCGAGCTCATACCGCCTGCGCTCGGTCATCTGATCGAGGTGTTCGCCGATTTCCATACGCAGATCCCGGCATCCATCGCCCAGGTGGATACGTCGCGCCGCCTGTTCAGGCCGATCTTCTGCAGCCTGCGGTTTTCGGCGATCCCGCGCTGGAAGATCCTCTTCAGCGATCCCGCCTACGAAAAATCCGACTCCCGTTACGATGACATCCAATTCGCCTTCGCAAGGAGCATATGGATCGGAGGGGCCAGCCATCCGGCCAGCGCGGATCGGCTTGCCGGCATCGAACCGTCGATCTGCTGGCGGATGGACCATCTGATGTTCCGGGTCATTGCGCACTTGCGCGGGGCCATCGCCGAGAACGCATGCATGGAGTACTTCGCCCTGCCGGAAGACCTGCGTGTGGATAGCGAGGTTGCGCTCGAACGGGTAAGGAAGGCTGCGCACAACATGCAAACGCTGTTCGGCAGCAAATAGTCGATCGCCCGATCCTGGCGCCGCAAGATGCATCCGCCGCACATTGGATGCGCGCCCGGCGCGGTGCCGGCCACTGACCCTGCACGTCGCCGTGTTCTACGATGAAGGGTCCCGCAGCCAACGCAACACGGAGAATGTGCGCATGACCGATCCTTCGACGAAACGCCGCGCCCTGGTCACCGGCGGCAGTGGCGACCTTGGCGGTGCAATCTGCCGGCGCCTGGCCGCGGATGGGCTGCATGTGATCGTGCACGCCAACGGCAACCTGGCCCGCGCTGCCGCGGTGGTGCAGGACATCGCCGCGGCCGGTGGCAGCGCCGAGGCGGTGGCGTTCGACGTGGCCGATGCCGATGCCAGCGCCGCGGCGCTGGCGACGCTGCTGGAGGCCGGGCCGATCCAGGTGGTGGTCAACAACGCCGGCATCCACGACGACGCGCCGATGGCCGGGATGAGCGCGGCGCAATGGCACCGGGTCATCGACGTGTCGCTGCACGGTTTCTTCAACGTGACCCAGCCGCTGCTGCTGCCGATGGCGCGCACCCGCTGGGGCCGCATCGTCAGCGTGTCGTCGGTGGCGGCGGTGCTCGGCAATCGCGGGCAGACCAACTACGCCGCGGCCAAGGCCGCGCTGCACGGCGCCAGCAAGTCGCTGGCGCGGGAGATGGCCAGCCGCGGGATCAGCGTCAACGTGGTCGCGCCCGGCGTGATCGAAGGCGCGATGGCCGGCGAGGCGTTTGCGCCGGAGGCGATCAAGCAGCTGGTGCCGGCCGGCCGCCCCGGCAAGACGGACGAGGTCGCCGCGCTGGTCGGATTCCTGTGCTCGGACGCGGCCGGCTACATCAACGGCCAGGTGATCGGCATCAACGGCGGCATGGGCTGAGGCACGCGCCGCGGCACTTGGAATGCGGGCGGGGCGGGCCTATAGTCGGACCATGTCCGCCGAGCCTGCCACCAAGAAGCGTCCCAGCCGGATCCCCGGCGGCATGGCCGCGACCGTATCCCAGCTCAAGGACCGGACCTACGCCGTGTTCACCGGGTCCGGCGTGCGCGTGGACCTGCAGGCGTTCTTCAACAGCGAGTCTGGGCGCCAGGCAGTGAGCAAGGTGGCGCGCACGGTTCGCGGGCGCGTCGAGGCGAAGCGCGCCAAATAGCCGCAGGGGCAAGGAATGCCTTTCAACCAATTGCTGTTGCCGCTGATCGGCGGTTACCTTTTCGTCAACTTCACCTTCATCACTTCCTACTGGGCCTCGCGCCAGGGCAAGGAACAGCTGCTGATGGCGTCGGCGCTGGTCGGCATCGTCGCGCTGGTGGCGGCGCGGGTGCTGGCGGTGCTGCTGATGGCCACCGCGTGGGGCCGCGAGGCCTGGCAGGTGCTGCATCTGGTCGCGCCGTATCCGGGCATCTGTACCGCCTTGCTCGCCTTCCTGGTCTGTCTGGCGCTGCGGGTGTGGATCAACTGGTTCTGGCCGCGCGACGAGGCGGCGCTGTGGCTGTACGGCACCGGTACCTACAACAGTCTGGAGCGGTTGTTCTTCCTCAGCGTGCTGCGCGTGGAGCAGGTTCGCACCCGCGGCTTCGTCGCCGAACTGGCGCTGCGCATGCTGTGGCATCCGCCGTTGCGCCTGTGCCGCTGGCTGTCGCGCCTGCTGGCGCCGCGCGCGGCGTCGGATCAGGCCGGGCCTGATGCGCACCCCGCCGACCGCCTGGACGCGTTGGAGACCAGCGACGGCCTGCTCGCGCCGGTGCCGGTGCTGCTGTCGCTGAAGGACCGCAAGGTCTATGCCGGCTGGCTGGAATGGATCCCGCCGCTGCGCGCGGACGCCTCGCCGTACCTGCGCCTGGTCCCGGTGTGGAGCGGCTACCGCGATGCGCAGACGTTGCGGGTGGTGGTGACGGAGAACTACTCCGAGGACATCTTCTCCGGTTCCGAGCTGCCGGCGGCGAAGGTGATCTCCACCGGCGACATCGCCAATGCCAGCCTGTTCGACCCGGATGTGTTCGACCGCTTCGGCAGCGAGGCAACGCCGCCGGAACCGGACGACGGGCAAGCGGACGACGCAGCGCGAGCGTTGCGGTGAATCCGGGCGGCACTGCGCGGCGCAGCTTTTGTGGAAGGTACGGGACGGACCTGGCGCGGGTGCGTCAGCCCGGCGGCGCGTCGATCTCGATCACGGCATCCTGGGTCCGCGCTCCGCTCACCGCGCGACAACGCACCGCCACGTCCTCGCCGCCGGCGCGCAGGTGCCCTTCGACGAACAGCATGTTGCTGCGGTCGTGGTAAGACCCGGACCACTGGAAGGTGCTGACGCCCTGAAGCATGTAGCGATAGCGCCCTTCGGCTTCGCACCATGGCATCAGGTCGCTGGCCTGGTGCAGGATCCGGTCGCTGCGGTCCAGCTGCTGGGTCTGCGCGGAGGCCTGCGCGGCCAGCGCCCCCAGGACCAGGATGCAGATGTTTGCCTTCATGCGTGACTCCCGTGGAACCGCTTCAAGAACGTGCTGCAGCGTGCGTCGAGGCACTCACGCGGCGCGCGCGTACCAGGTGTCGGCCAGCGAGCTCTCGCCTTCCATCATGTCGGCGAGCAGCGCGTCCAGGCCGTGGTCGTCGATCTGCGGATGCTGCGCGCGCGCCTGGCTCAGCACTTCGCGCGCCAGCCAGCTCATCCGCGCGACGTTGCCGCGCAGGCGCGCCAGGAAGGCCGCGTCGTCCAGCACCTCGCGCAGTGCCGCGTTGAGCTGGTGGAACCAGCCGATCAGGTATTGGTCGAGCAGTCGGCCATCGGCTTCCGGTCGGCCCTGCGCGTCGTTGTGCCGGCCCCAGTCGCGCAACAGCGCCTGCATGCCCAGGTTGAGTTCGCGCGCGCGGCCGAAGTCCGGCCGCAGCCGGCCCAGCATCGGCAGGTCGGCGATGCGCTCGGAGAAGTACAGCGGCGCCAGCAGCGCCCAGTAGTAGGTGTAGTCCCAGATCACCTTGATCGGCATCACCTGCGCGTCGCCGAACAGCGGGTACTGGTCCTGATACAGGGTCAGGGTGTTTTCGTAGAACGAGAAATACAGCTGCTGGTACAGATCGGCGTAGGGCGCGATGTTGCGGCCGGCGCGATCCAGTCCGATCAGTTCACAGATGTAGGTGTTGGAGATGGCGATGAAGTCGCTGCCCGGCGAATAGAACGGGTCCAGGAACACGCCGGCCTCGCCGGTCAGCGCCCAGCGCTGCGCCGAGAACACCTGCTTGCAGCCGTAGGAGAACTTGCGCAGGAACAGGAAGTCCTGCAGCGCGTGCTGGCTCTGTTCGAGCGTGCGCGCGACCTGCGGCTGGTGCGTGTGCAGCCAGGCCATGGCTTTTTCGTGCGTGTTCATCGTCTCCAGCGGATGCATCTGCGCATCGCAGACGATGCCCAGCGAATGCGCGCCGGACGACAGCGGGATCAGCCAGAACCAGTAGCCCGGGCCGCACATGTGGTTGGTCGAGCGCCAGCGGTCCGGCGGCGTGCAGCGCTGCAGCCAGTCGCTGTCCTGCGACCAGGCATTGGGATCCACCAGCCCGTCCACCCGCCACCACACCGCGTTGGCGTGGTGCGCGTTGTCCTGGGCCAGGCCCAGCTTGCGCTTGAGCAGGCCGGCGCGGCCGCTGGCGTCCACCACCCAGCGCGCGCGCAGCGTCGCCGCTTCGCCATCGCACTCGTAGCGTACCTGGTGGTCGGCGTCGTCGTCGGCCAGGTCGATGCCGCGCACCGTGCAGCCGTCGATGAATTCGATGTCCAGCGCGCGCGCGCGTTCGCCGAGGAAATTCTCGAAGCGGCCGCGGTCGATCTGCCACGACGGCGTCGGCAGCAGCCGGCTCACGCCCAGCTCGGTGCAGCGGTCGATGTCCTCGCGCCCGTCGGAGAAGAAGAAGCGGAAGCCGAACTTGCGGATCTGCTCGGTGTCCAGGTGTTCGCGCAGGCCGAGCACGCTGGCGAAGTAGTGCGCGCCGATCTCCACCGAGGATTCGCCGACCTTGAACGCGGCCTCGCGCACCGGGTGCGCACGCCGTTCCAGCACGCTGATGCGCAGCTGCGGATCGCGCTGACGCAGCTGCAGGGCCAGGGTCAGTCCGGCCAGGCCGCCGCCGGTGATCGCCACATCCGCATGCTGCTGGTTCATGTCGTTTCTTCCTTGTCGAAAGGGGTGGGCACCGTCGCGAACTCGCCAGCGGCGTCGTCGATCAGCACCGGATTGGCGCGCACGCGACGGTATTCGCGCACGACATGGCCGTATTGCCACACCTGCACGATCACGTGCGAGGTGATCTTCCACAGATCGCGCACCAGACGGAAATGGCTCTTGCGGAACTGCCCCGGGGTCTGATTGGCATAGCGCGTTTCGATCGGCACCGCGACCACGCGCGCGCCGGCCTGGCGCGCGGCGGAGATCAGCAGTTGCGCCTCGAACACGAAGCCCTCGCCGGGCACGTTGGGCAGGGTGTACACCGCCTGCGGATACAGGCGCTGCCCGCTCTGGCTGTCGACCAGGCGGAAGCCGCAGCCCCAGGCGATGCCCCAGTCGCCGAAGTCGTTGCCGATGCGGCGGATGGTCGGCTGGCTGGCGCGCTTGCGCAGGCGCGCGCCGACGATCACGCAGCCGGGGTGGCGATTAGCCGCGGCCAGCAGGCGCGGGAAATCGGCAGCGCTGTGCTGGCCGTCGCCGTCCATGGTCATCACCGCGCGCGCACCCTGGCGCTGCGCTTCGGCGAAACCGCTGCGCAGCGCGGCGCCCTTGCCGCGCCGCTGCGGATGCCGGATCAGGGTCACCGGCAGGTCGGCGATGCAGTCGCTGGTGCCGTCGTCGGAGCCGTCGTCGACCACGATCACCCGTGGGCAGTGCGCCAGCGCGTCGCCGACCACGTCGCGGATGCGCAGCGATTCGTTCAGCGCCGGAATCAGGATCGCCGCATCGGCGGCGCTCAGCGCGATCCGGCTCATGCCTGCAGTTCCACGTGCAGGCAGCGGCCGCCACCGGCATCCAGCGTGCAGCCGGCGGCGCCGGCGGCCAGCGCGTCGAACAGCACCAGCATCGGCGCCATCGCGTTGCCGGCGGCATGCCGCGCCAGTGCGCCGTCGCCAGCGACCGCGTCGCCATCGGCCAGGCGCACGCGCAGGCGCGGCTTGCCGGGCTGCGCGGCGGCGCCGAGCACCAGCGCGCCGCCGAGCAGGCCTTCGCTGTGCGAGACGCGGCCGAGCGGGCCGGTCGAGCGGCTGTCGTAGCCGGCCAGCAGCACCGCCGCCTCGCCGGCCGCCAGTTGCGACAGCGCTTCCAGCAGGCCTTGCGCGAAGCTGGCGCGGTGCGCGCTGATCGCGGTCGCCGCGGCGGTGGCGCCGGCGCCGATGGTCCAGTAGCCGGCGGCGGCGTTGTGCACCGAGTTGTGGAACTTGGTCGGCGAGATCGCCAGCGGATCGTCGGCCAGCGTGGCGCACATGTAGTCGGTGATCGCCAGATCGCCGTGGGTGGAGGTGAACACCGACGGCAGCGCGGCCGGATCGCGGCCGGCGTCCTGGCACGCGGCCAGCGCTACCTCCAGCGACACCGCCACCGTGTCCGGCGCGCGGCGCCGCTCGTTGGGCGCCAGCAGTTGCGAGGCCGGCCTTGCCGGCGTCTCCACGATGCCGCCGCTGCCGGCGGCGAACGCGCGCGCCGCCGCCCAGCTGGGCAGGCCCGCGGTCCAGAAACCGATGCCTTCGATTGTCGCGGTCAACATCGGCGTGCTCATGCGCGGCCGAACAGCAGCGAGCAGTTGTTGCCGCCGAAGCCGAAGGAATTGTTCATCGCGTAACGGACCTGTGCGTGGGCATTGGCGAAGCGGATCTGCGGGCCGCATTCGGGATCGGGTTGTTCGCTGTTGAGGGTGCCGGGGAGCAGGCCGTCGCGCAGCGCGAGCAGCGCGAACACCGACTCGACGATCCCGGCCGCACCCAGCGTATGCCCGGTCCAGGCCTTGGTCGAACTGGCATGCAAGGTGGCCGGGAACAGCGCGGCGACCGCCGCGGCCTCGACGCTGTCGTTGGCCGGGGTGGCGGTGCCGTGCAGGTTCAGGTAACCGATCTCGGCCGCGTCCACGCCCGCGCGCTGCAGCGCGCCGCCCATCGCCAGGCGCGCGCCCAGGCCCTGCGGGTGCGGCGCGGACATGTGGTGCGCGTCGCTGGATTCGCCATAGCCGCACAGCAGCGCCAGCGCCGGCGGTGCGCCCGCGGCATCGGTGCGCTCCAGCAGCGCATAGCCGCCGGCTTCGCCCAGCGACAACCCGATCCGGCGCACGTCGAACGGCCGGCACAGCTCCGGCGACACCAGCTGCAGCGCGTTGAAGCCGAACAGCACGCTGCCGCACAGCGTGTCCACGCCGCCGACCAGCGCCGCATCCACCACCCCGGCGGCGATCAGCCGCGCCGCCTGCGCGAACACCTTGGCGCTGGACGAACACGCGGTGGCGACGGTGATGCACGGTCCGCGCAGGCCGGTGGCGGCGCGTACGAAATCGCCCAGCGAATGCGGCGTGTGCACGATCGGCCGCTCCAGGTCGGAGGGGAAACGCGCGCCCTCGGCGTCCTGCTCGAGCCGGGTATAGGCCTCTTCGCTGGCACCGATGCTGGAGGTGGACGTGCCCATCACCACCGCCACGCGCTCGGCGCCATGGCGCTGCGCGGCGGCCGCGACCGCCTCGCGCAGGCCGTCCTGCTGCAGCGCCAGCCAGGCCAGGCGGTTGTTGCGGCATTCCCATGCGGCCAGCGCCGGCGGCAGCGGCAACGTTTCCAGCGCGTCCACGCGGCCGATCCAGCAGGGCAGCGGCTGCGTGCCGAAATCGTTGCGGCGCAGGCCGCTGCGGCTGTCGCGCAAGGCCGTGGCCTGAGCCTGCAATCCGCTGCCGAGCGCGGTGGTCGCGGTGTACGCACGAATTGCGACGGGTGCCATGCGGGGCGACGGGGACGCTTCGGTCACGCGATATTCCGTAAAGAATGGATCAGGGGAGTATATCGGCGCGGTCCGCAAAGCCGTGAAGCGCGCGCGGCCACGCTGAACGTGAACGGGCACGCCGCGTGCATTTATAAATGCAGCGCGGCGCGCGCGCTTTCGCCGCTGGCGCATTTCCTCCACAATCGCTTGCCTTTCCACGCCAGGCGCACGCCACGGGCATGCAAGCCTACGTCTACAAAAGCCAACGCAAGCCGGACACCTATCTCTACCTCGCCAAGCGCGACGATTTCGGCTGTCTGCCGCCGCCGCTGCTGGCGTCGTTGCAGCCGCTGGTGTTCGTGCTGGAAGTGGCGTTGACCGCCGAACGCACCCTGGCCCGGACCGACCCCGCGGCGGTACGCGCGAACCTGGCCGGCTGCGGCTTCCATCTGCAATTGCCGCCGCTGCCCGACGGCCGGACCGATCTCCACGATGACTGAATCCCCCTTCCGCGCGCGCGCTCCCTGGATCGCCGCCGCGCTGGGCGCGCTGCTGGCGCTGGTCGCCGGGTTCGGTCCGCTGGCCGCCGCCCTGGGCGCGTGGCTGGCGCAGCCGGCGTTCGCGCTGGCGCTGTCCTGGTCCCGCGGCAGCCGGCCGCGGCCGGCCAGCGTGCCGGCGCTGGGCCGCGAACTGCTGCCGCTGTTGGCGCTGTGGGCCGGCGGACTGGGCCTGGTCGCACTGCTGGTGGCCTGGCCGCTGGCGGCGCTGCGCGACAGCGGCAGCCTGGCCGCGGCGCTGGCCCTGAGCGTGGCCGCTAGCGCGGCGCTGCTCGGGCTGTGGCGCACCTGGCCGCTGTGGCATGGCAGCGAATGCGAGGGCGGCGCGCTGGGCGCGCGCTGGCAGGCACTGGCGCAGCAGGACGTGCAGGCCTGGCGCGGCCTGGCGGTGGCGGCGCTGGTGTTGCTGCTGGCCGGGGTCGGCGTGCTGCTGGCCTGGCCCGGATTGCTGGCCGCCGCGGCGCGCTGGCCGCTGGCGCTGGCCTATGCGCTGCTGTCGCCGCTGCTGCATGCCCTGTTGCAGCGCGTGGCGCCGCCGCAGGCGCTGCCGCTGCCGGTGCGGGCCACCTCGGCCGACCTGTTCGCCGAACTGAGAGCCAATGCCGCGCCGCGCGAGGACGAAGCGGCGCCGGCGGCGGACGAACTGCATGCGGCGCTGTATGACGCCGCGCGCGGCGGCCGCGTGGACCGCGCGCTGCAGTTGCTGCAGTCCGGCGCCGACCCGCACGCGCTGCCGGCGCCGGACTGGCGCGACCAGCGCAGCCTGCCGGTGCTGGCCGCGGTGTTGCCTGACCTGCGCCTGCTGCGCGAGCTGATCGTGCGCGGGGTGGACGTCAACCAGCCGCACCTGGGCATGACCCCGCTGCTGGCCGCCACACGCGACAGCTGGCACGGCCGCCCCGAGGCGGTGATGACCCTGCTCGCCAACGGCGCCGATCCGCGCGCCAGCGACAGCGACGGCAACACGCCGCTGCACCATGCCGCGCGCAGTTCCGATCCGGGCGTGGCGGCTTTGCTGCGCGATGCCGCGGCCGAGCTGGACGCGCTGAACCACGACGGCCTGACCCCGCTGGCGGTGGCCTGCCACGTCGGCAACTGGCGCATGGGCAAGTTCCTGCTCGAGCGTGGCGCCAAGCCGGAACCGGCCGAGGGCAGCCCGGTGCTGCTGGCCGCGGCCGGCACCGAGGAAGACGATCCGGCCGGCGTGCAGATGCTGCTCAAGCACAAGGCGCGGGTCGATGCGCGCGACCGCCAGCGCCGCAGCGCCCTGCACGAGGCGGCGCAGGCCGGGCATGTGGAGATCGTCGATGCGCTGCTCGGCGCCGGCGCCAACCTGGAAGCGCGCGACGCCCTGGGCCGCACGCCATGGCTGGAAGCCGCACGGCATGGCCGCGTCGCGGTGCTCGAACACCTGCTGCCGCACAAGCCCGACCTGGTCGCGGTCGATGGCGACGGCCGCAACGCGGTGCTGCTGGCCTGCACCGCCGACCAGGTCTCGCCGGGCCTGATCCGGCGCCTGCTGGAGCTGGGCATCGCGGCCGCGCAGCCGGACCAGAGCGGGCGCCGTGCGGTCGATCTGGCCGCCGAGGCCGGGCGCTGGGCGATCGTCTCAGCGCTGGATCCCGACTATCCGCTGCCGGCCGCGGTCAGCGACGGCCAGGGCGAGGTCGGCAGCGCCAGCCTGCCGGACCGGCCACCGCTGGAACTGCTGCGCGAAGGCCTGCAACTGGGCCAGCGCGACGGCCTGGCGGCGCTGGCGCGGCTGTGCGCGGCCGAGGAACTGGGCGCGCTGCTGCACGATCCGCACCTGGCGCTGAACCCGCAGGCGGTGGAGTGGCTGCTGGCGCATGGCGCCGCGCCGGAAGTGCTCGATGCCTGCGGCGACACGCCGATGTTCGCGCTGCTGTCGCGCGGCGTGGAAGCGGTGCCCAGCCTGCAGGCGATGCTGCGCCAGGGCGTGTCGCCGGCCGGCCGCGGCGGCCTGACCCGGCTGCTCGCCGCCTGCGCCCAGCACGACCACGCCTCGCGCGCGCTGGAGCAGTTCGCGCTGGAATTGCTCGAACGCGGCGCCGACCCGTTCGCGCCGTCGCCGGCCGGCGATCCGCCGCTGTCGCTGGCGGTGCGCCTGGGCTGGCTGCGCCTGCAACTGCAGCTGCTCGAACGCGGCGCCGACCGCGAGGCGCGCGACAGCCACGGCATGACCGCGCTGCACCTGGCCGCCGCGTTGGGCCGCGAGGCCTCGCTGAAACTGCTGATCCAGCAGGGTGCCTCGCCGGAGGCGCGCGCCGCCGACGGCCAGACGCCGCTGGGCGTGGCCCTGGCCAGCGGCCGCCGCGACCTGGCCGACTGGCTGGACTGGCGGATCTGGCCGTTGCCGCGGCGCCCGCTGCGCGAGGCCGACCTGCCGGCCGCGGCGATGGTCGGCGACGCCGACGCGATCCGCCGCCTGATCGATCTCGGCCTGCCGGTCGATGCGATCGACGCGCAGGGCTGCACCGCGCTGCTGCGCGCCGCCGGCGGCGGTCATGCGGCGGCGGTGGACCTGCTGCTGGCGCGCGGCGCCAACCTGCAGCACGCCGCGGGCAGCGGCGCCACGCCGTTGTCGGCGGCGGTGAGCATGCGCCAGACCGAGATCGTCGCCGCGCTGCTGGCCGCCGGCGCGCAGATCGAACACCGCCTGCCCGGCGGCGTCACCGTGCTGATGCTGGCCTGTGCACTGGGCCTGCCGGACATCGCCGCGCGCCTGCTGGCGGCCGGCGCCGACGTGCATGCCGGCGACGCGCAGCAACTGGCGCCGCTGCACTGCGCCGCGCTGTACGGCTTCACCGCGCGCGACAAGTCGCGCCTGCTGGCGCTGCTGGACACCTTGTTGCTGGCCGGCGCCGAAGCCGACCGCAGCGCCGCCGGCGGGGTGACCCCGCTGTTGCTGCTGCTCGGCGCGCGCGCCGAGCCGGGCACCGCCTGCGAAGAGCCGGTGGTGCTGGCCGGGGTGGAGCGCCTGCTCGACGAGGACGTGAGCCTGGACGTACAGGATCCGCGCGGCTTCGGCCCGCTGCACCTGGCCGCGCTGCACGGCCTGCCGCTGCTGGTGCAGCGCCTGCTGCGCGCCGGCGCCGACCCGGATCTGCGCGACACCTTGAACCGCCCGCCGCGCGAGATCGCGGTGATGCGCGGCTTCGTCGACGTCGCCGGGCAGTTCCAGCCGGCGCTGCCGGGCGTGTCGTCGATGGCCCGGTTCCTGCGCGAAGGCCGCTGACGGCGGCTGGCTCCGCGTTGTGGCGGTGCATGCGCATGCGTGACCGCCGGCGCGGCGGTCGCGTGGCAGCGCTTGCGCCGCGCCACGCCGACAAAAAAAGCCCGCCGTAGGGCGGGCCGGTCGATCCTCACGAAAACGCGCGCGGGAGGGTTTTCCCTCCCACGCCCGCCGGCGCGGCGGCGAACGGCGCCGCCGCTTGCCGCTTGCCTACTGCCGCACCACCAGGGTCAGGCCGCTGTAGCTGCCGGACAGGCGCAGGTAATACGTGCCTGCGCTGGACGGGGTGACGCGGATCGTCTGGGTGGTGCCCGTCCGCACCGAGCGCGCGTCGTAGCTGCTGCTGGTCGGCACCTTGCCGGCCGCCGCGTAGATCGCGACATTGCCGGTGCCGCCGAAGGTCATGAAGCTCACCGCTTTGCCGGCTTCGGCCTGGAAGCTGTACAGCGCGTCGCCGCGCTGGCTGCTGAGGCCGCTCAGTTCGACCTTGTTGCTGAGGGTCTTGGTCGGCGGCACGCAACTGCTGTCGGCCGGGTCGCACGGCGGTGTCGTCGCCATCTGCAACAGCATGTCGATGTCCAGAATGCCGGCACCGATCGGCGTGCTGGTCGGGATCGCGACCGGGAACGGGCGCGCGCTGGCGCGCAGCAGGTCGCGCATGCCGCTCCAGGTGAACGGGGTCTTGGCCACGCTCTGCACCATCGCCACCGCCGCAGCCACATGCGGCGAGGCCATCGAGGTGCCGGCCATGCCGCCGATCTGCCACTCGCCGGTCGGGCCCTGCGAACTGGCATTGACCACCTGGAAGATGTAGCCGTTCGGATTGCCGTCGATGCTGCCGCCGCCGCCCGGCGCGGCGATGTCCACGCGCGTGCCGTAGCTGGAGTAGCTGGCGCGGCCGCCGTTGACGCGCGTGGCGCCGACGCTGATCACGCCCTTGCAGGACGACATGGTGTAAGTGCTGGCGTCGGCGTTGGAGTTGCCGGCGGCGACCACGACGATGCTGCCGGCGGCGTTGATCTTGTCGATCGCGTCCTGGTACAGCTGCGGGCAGCTCTCCGGTCCGCTGCTGCCGAGGCTCATGTTGATCACTTCGGCCGGATTCGGGTTGGTCGGCAGGCCGTCCACCGGCAGCCCTGCCGCCCACAGCATGCCGTCGGCAATGTCGCTGCCGAAGCCGCCGCACGAGCCGAGCACGCGCACCGGCAGGATCTTGGCGTCGTGGGCCAGACCGGCGGTGGCCAGGTTGTTGTTGGTGACCTGGGCGATGGTGCCGGAGACGTGGCTGCCGTGCCAGGAGCTGGCTTGCGCCGGATTGCCCGACCCACCCAGGGCGTTGCAGTAGTCGACGTCGACCCAGTCGCCCAGGTCGAAACCGCCCGCTGCGCGTCCGTCCTGGTCGCGGCGCGAGATGCGATGGTCGGTGATCATGTCGTAGCCGGGCAGCACATTGGCGGCCAGGTCCGGGTTGTCCTTGACCACGCCGGTATCGACCACCGCCACCACCACGCCCTGGCCGGTGGAGCGGGTCCAGGCCTGCTCGGCATTCACCCCGCCGACCGGATCGTGGAAATTCCACTGCAACTGGGCGTAGGCCGGATCGTTTGGCGCGGCCGCGGCCCCCGTCGCGGTCGCGGTCGCGCGCGGCAGGGTCACGCTGGCTTCGTCCAGGCGTTGGTAAAGCCGGTCGTCCTGCACCGAAACCACGGAAGGATCGGCCTTGAGTTCGGCGACGAATGCATCACGTTCGCTATCGCTGAGGCGGCGCGAGGTCTGCACCACATGCCAGCCCGGCACCGCCATCTCGCGCAGGACCTTGGCGCTGACCGCACCGCGCGCCGGCAGGTCGCTGCTGGCCGCTCTGGCCTGCTGTAGGCTGCTGCGCGACACGGCGCTGGACAGGGTGCCGTCGAGCAGGCGCCGGGCCTGGTTGCCGGTGGCGACGGTCTTGACGATGAAGCGCTGGCCCAGGTTCGCGGTCTGCGCGGATTGCGCAACCGCGTCGTGCACGCCGCCCAGGCCGATGGTCGGCGTGGCGGCGTGGGCGCTGCCGACGGCAAGGGCGGCGGCGAGGGCGGCGGCGAGTTTGTCGGAGGAAATCATCTGCAGGTCCTAGAGAAACGAGAAGGAAGAGAAGAAACGCACGGCGCGTTGCGCCCCGCGTGCGATCACAGGTCCACGCCCACGCCGATGCCGGCGGAGGAATCGCTGCCGCTGAACGAGCCGCCCAGGCTGAACGAGGCGCGCGTGCCGAGCTTCTTGGCGTAGCCGATCGACAGCGCCTGTTCGCCGCCCTGGAAGCCGGCACCCATCGACACGCGTCCGCGCGGGCTCTGCGTGCCGGCGGCGTTGATCGCCATGTTGAGCATCGCCGCGCTCATCGCGCCCAGCCGGTCCATGCGCCGGTCCATGCCGTCCAGGCGGTGCTCGGTGTCGGTACGCAGCTGGTTGAAGCTGTCGTCGAGCGCGGTGACGCGGGTGTTGGTGTAGGCGTTGGCGCTGCTCAGCGTGGCGCTGTCGCCGGAACGCATCTGCGCCACGTTGGCCGCGTCGGTGCCGGCGCTGCCGGCGGCGACGTTGGCGATCTGGCGCTCGCTGCCGCTGGCTCCAACCGAAACGGTGTTGGCGCGGTCGGCGACCGAGCCCTGGCCCAGGGCGACCGCATTGCTGGCGGTGACCGACGCGCCCTGGCCGAGCGCGGTGCCGGACGCGGTGCTGACGCTGGCGCCTTCGCCGACTGCCACCGCATTGGTCGCGACCGCGGCGACGCGGGCGTTGGCGCCGACCGCGGTGCTGCCGTCGGCATTGACCTTGGCGTTGGCGCCGATCGCGGTGTCGTTGGGGCCGTAGGCCAGCGATTCGGCGCCCAGCGCCAGGCCGTTGTCGCCATTGGCGGTGGCGCCGGAGCCCACCGCGACCGCGTTGGTGCCGGTGCCGGTGCTGGGGGGCGTTGCGTCGCCGCCGCCGATGCTGACCCCTTGGCCGCCGCCAGAGTTGGCGATGGCGTTGATGCGGGTGTCGAAGCCGGTCAGCGCCGTGTCGAACGCGCCCATCGCCGAGCCCAGGTCGTTATAGCGCGTGCCCTGTACCAGGTAGCTGCCGCCGATCAGGTTGCCGTTGGCATCCACCGTGCTGCCGGCGCCGAACGCGCTGGCCACGCCGCGCAACTGCGCCAGGTTGACCGCATCGGTATCGGTGGTGCCGGCAGCCAGGTTGGTGAGCTGGCGCTCGGCGCCGGCGTGGCCGATGGACACGGTGTTGTCGCGCTCGGCGACCGAGTCGGAACCCAGCGCCACGCTGTGGTTGGTGACGATCTGCACATCGTTGACGTAGGTGGAGTTGCCGACCCGCGCACCGGCGCCGATCGCGACGGACTGGTTGCCATTGACGTCCGCGCCGGTGCCCATCGCGATGCTGTCGTAGAAAAGAATCGGGGCGGCGTCGCCCCCAAAAACACCGTTCCAGACCATCGCATTGCCGATGGCGATGCTGCGGGTGCCGCCGGCCCAGGAGCCGCTGCCGATGGCGGTGGAGTCCTGCTGCAGCGCAAATGCGGCCTGCCCGACGGCGGTGGCATTTTCCGCCTGCGCGAAGGCCTGCGGGCCGACGGCCACGCCGCGATCGCTCAACGCCCGCGCGCCATTGCCCACGGCGAGGGCCCATTGGCCGGTCGCCTGCGTCTGCGCGCCCAGGGCGACCGCAGCATATTGGTTGGCGGTGGCACTCTGGCCTACCGCGACGGTGCGTTCGGAACTGGCCTCGGCCAGCACGCCGACCGCGGTGGAACTGTAGGCGGTGGCCATCGCGCCGGCGCCCACCGCGGTGGACAGCGGGCCGGTGGCCTGGGTGGCCTGCAACTGAATCCCTGCCGCGCTTAAGCCGTCTTCGCCCACGTCGACGATGCCGCCGATGGCGACGCTGGAGCGGTCGCTGGCGATCGCGCCGGCACCGGCGGCCACGTTGTACTTGCCGCTGGCCTGGGCGCCGGCGCCCAGCGCGGTCGCGGCCATGCCGGAGGCGGAGGTCTGCTGCAGGATGACCGCACCGTCGGGTTGGGAGGAGAAGTCCAGGTCGAGCATGCCGCCGACCGCGGTGGTGGAGACCTCGGTGGCCAGGCTGTTGTGGCCCACCGCCAGCGCCTGTTTGGCATAGCTGACCGCGCCTGCGCCGAGCGCGACGGTGCCGGTGCCGACCGCCGAGGCGGCCTCGCCGGCGGCCAGCGCCTCGTCGCCGTCGGCGTAGGCGCCGGCGTTGCTGCTGTCGCTGCCGGTGGCCTGGAAGTAGAGGGCGGTGTCGCCGCTCGCGTCCGCAGGCACTGCGTTCGCGTCGGTCGGCGCCGCATCGGCGGTCGCCGCCGGGGTCGCAGTCGGGGTGGCGGCCGAGACCGCCGCCGGGGCAGTGGCGGCCTGCGCCAGCGACGAGGTCGCCAGGCACAGCGCACAGGCAAGCGCCAGCGCGCTACGGGCGCCAGTGCGTGAAACGGCGGGCGCGGCATGGCGGATCGGGCGATAGGCGGCGGTGCCGCGTATGGTCGTGCATTCGTTCATGGCGATCTCTCGGTTCTTAGGAGAATGGACAGGAGGCGACGTCAGCGGCGCGCAGGCGCGCCGCTTCGGGATCGGTGGTCTTGGGATGCGCCGCTGACCCTGGGCGCGCTCCGTGCAGCGAACTTAGGCGCTGCGTCATTTGCTTGTCACCCGCAAGTTCTCGCCCGATCATCACCGGGTTCTCACCGAGTCGAGTGGGATGGGGGGCACATTCGGATGGTGAGGGCATTGTTGAACTGGTTCGACCGGGCGCCGGTCGTGGACGAGGTGGACCGGCGCAATGTGCGGGTGATCCAGCTGTTGCTGCTGTTCCTGGCGGTGACCATCCCGGCCACGTTCGCAGTCGCGGTGACGCTGGCTTGGCCGCAGCTGCAGGGCCATGCCGTGCCGCCCGGCCTGGTGGTGTCGCTGACGATGAGTCTGCTGATCGCGGTGTGCGCCGCGATCGGCTTCGTGCGCGTGCGCCGCGGCGCGCTGCGCGGGGGTGTCGGCCTGCTGTTGGCCGCGATGCTGGCGTCGCTGCTGGTCAATGCCGCAGTCAACGGCCTGCAGCGTCAGTTGCCGGACCAGTTGGCGCAGATGCTGGTGCTGATCCTGGCCGGGCTGGTGCTGGGGCGCCGCGCGCTGTGGATCACCTTCGGCGCACTGCTGCTGATGCTGGGCCTGGGCGTGGGCCACGACGCGCTGCTGGAATTCGTCGAAGAGCCGGGGCGCGCGTTCTACAACCTGCCGTCGGTGCTGTTCAGCTACCTGC
>Ga0308160_10001116_pt1 | contig 40674 bp, 34 predicted proteins | sample PhyFR1_FD_201036 | JGI IMG/M metagenome (GOLD analysis project Ga0308160, IMG submission 201036) | Phyllosphere microbial communities from UC Gill Tract Community Farm, Albany, California, United States - DLSLF.R1 | ecosystem: Host-associated > Plants > Phyllosphere > Unclassified | place: USA... | reverse complement strand
CCAGGCAGAGCTTTATTACTGGGATAATCAACACGATCAATGGGCTGAATTCAAGCTTTAAGCCGTTTCAGGAGCAGCAAAAATGTCGATTCAACGCTGTGGTTGGTGCTCGAATGATCCTGTTTATATCGCTTATCATGATGATGAGTGGGGCAAAGCCAGTCATGATGAAGCGCATTTATTTGAAATGCTGTGTCTGGAAGGACAGCAAGCCGGTTTGTCCTGGATTACGGTGCTGAAAAAACGTGACAGCTATCGTCGACATTTCTTTCACTATGCTATTGCCGAGATCGCGCAATTCAGTGATAGCGACTTGGAAGATAAGCTCCAGGATGCAGGATTGATTCGGCATATCGGCAAGCTCAAAGCCATTCGGGACAATGCCATTGCCTGGCAAGATTTAAACCAAGAATTAAAGCCACAACAGAGCAATGTCAGCGACTGGTTATGGCGTTTTGTTGCAGACCAAACGCTACACAATGATGTTGCAGATTATCGTCAGGCACCTGCCCAAACTGAAATCAGTGTTGCCCTTTCCAAAGCGTTAAAAAAGAAAGGCTTTAAATTCGTCGGACCCACCACCTGTTATGCGTTTATGCAGGCGGTTGGTATGATCGATGATCATGAAAATCATTGCTCTTTTAAATCATTTTAAAACACCAACAAGATAATAAAAGGATTCTCCCATGAGTGACAACATTATCCATGCTTATGCAGCCATGCAAGCGGGTGCAGAACTTGAACCCTATCAGTTTGATGCCGGAGAATTACAGGCGCATCAGGTTGAAGTCAAAGTTGAATATTGCGGTTTATGCCATTCCGATATTTCAGTGATCAATAACGAGTGGCGCTCTTCGGTTTATCCGGTGGTTGCGGGACATGAAATCATTGGCATCATTACCCAGCTGGGTTCAGAAGCCAAAGGCTTGAAAGTGGGTCAACGCGTTGGCATCGGCTGGACTGCAGAAAGTTGCCAGCACTGTGACCCCTGTGTTTCAGGTCAACAAGTCATGTGTACTGGCGGACAGACAGCGACCATTGTTGGACATGCCGGTGGTTTTGCCGATAAGGTTCGTGCCGGCTGGCAATGGATCATCCCACTGCCTGAAGATTTAGATCCAGAAAGTGCCGGTCCACTGCTGTGTGGTGGCATTACCGTATTTGATCCGATTCTTAAACATGAAATTCAAGCCATTCATCATGTTGGGGTGATTGGGATTGGCGGTTTGGGGCATATGGCCATTAAACTGCTCAAAGCCTGGGGCTGTGAAATTACTGCATTCACATCAAACCTGGACAAGACCAATGAACTGAAAGCCATGGGCGCAGACCATGTGGTGAATAGTCGCGATTCTGCTGCACTCAAAGCTCAACGCGGTAAATTTGATTTATTACTTTGCACCGTCAATGTCACTTTAGATTGGCGTGCTTATTTAAGTACCTTGGCTCCAAACGGCATCATACATATGTTGGGCTTGGTGCTTGAGCCGATGCAAATTCCAGCCGGCATGCTGATTGGCGGCGCAAAATCGGTGACAGGTTCGCCAACCGGCTCGCCTGCTGCACTGCGTCAACTGCTCAAGTTTGCAGCGCGTAAAAATATTGCACCGCAAATTGAAGTTTTCCCAATGTCACAACTCAATGCAGCGATTGAACATCTGCACTCTGGCAAAGCCCGTTACCGGATTGTGTTAAAAGCTGATTTCTAATTCTTCTTTTATCTCGCTGAATTCAAATCTGCCCAAGCGCTATGCTTGGGCAGATTGTTTTGAAGACTTCACAATCAAATCATTTATAAATACACGGCAAGCTTGTGTGCCAAAAACTCGATAAATAAACGCACCCGTTTCGGCAGATGTTCTTGTCGGTAATAAACTGCATGAATTTTTTGATAATGCAGATCAATTTGGTCTTCAAATAAGGCTTTCAGGCGACCGACCTGCAAATCTTCTTCCACCAGAAAGCGTGACAGGCAGGTAATTCCTACACCCTGTATAGCCAGCTGCCGTACCGTTTCGCCATTGGAGGCCTTTATTTTTGGATGCGCGATAAAGTCATCCCCATTGAACTGAATCGGCCAGGTATTTAAATGGGTCGGCTGGCTAAAGCCCAGTAAAGCATGCTGCAATAAATCTTCTGGAGCTTGCGGTACGCCGTTTTGTTCCAAATATGATGGACTCGCGACAATATATAAGCGGCTGCGACATAACAATTTGGCATGTAAACTCGAATCATGCAGCTCACCAAAACGGATCGCGACATCGGTTTTATGTTCGAGTAAATCAATCACCTGATCATGATTACTCAGCTCAATTTCGATATGCGGATAGTACTGCATAAACTCCTGAATTAAAGGCACGATTACATGCAAGACAAAGGGTGTGGCAGAGTCGACCCGAATCAGTCCCGAAGTGTCAGTATCGGACTTGAGTAAAGCATCCTCCGCTTCAGCCAGGTCATTTAAAATTTTACGGGCTTTTTCCAGAAACAGTTGGCCTTCCTGGGTTAATTTCAGCTTGCGTGTGGTGCGTTCCAGCAAGGTCACATTCAGTTTATTCTCAAGCCGCTGTAAGGCACGGCTCACACCGGAGGTGGTTTGGCCTAAACGCTCAGCTGCCATCACAATCGAGCCACTATCCACAATGGTCACAAAAGCATGGAGTTCCTCAATGGTCGATTTCATCTGCCGCTCATTTGTTGACTTTTAATCAATAATATTTTGCAAATGACTGGGTTTTTTAGCAACAATAAAAGCATCAAAATAGCTTCTATCTTAAAAACTTAAATATTGAGTCAACCATGATTGTGCCCAAATTTGGTCTCGGAACTTTTCGCTTATCTGGCCAAACCGTCATTGATTCGGTCAAGACTGCCCTTGATGTCGGCTATCGTGCTGTCGATACCGCGCAAATTTATGCCAATGAAGCAGAAGTCGGACAAGCAATTGCTGAAAGTCAGCTCAATCGAGATGAGCTATTTATCACCACTAAAATCTGGACAGAAAATTATGCGCCAGACAAACTGATTCCCAGCCTGAAAGACAGTTTGCGAAAACTGCGCACGGATGCTGTCAATCTGACCTTGATTCATTGGCCTGCACCTAAACTCGGGGTGTCTATTGCTGAAGTGATGCAAGCGCTACTAGAAGCCAAACAACAGGGGCTGACCGAGCATATCGGGATTTCCAACTTCAATATTGAACTGAGCCAGCAAGCCATCGATAGCATTGGTCTGCAACATATTGCGACCAATCAGATTGAACTCAGCCCCTATTTGCAAAATCATCGCCTGGTGGATTTCTTACAAGCGCGAAATATTGATGTGACTTCTTATATGACTCTGGCTTATGGCAAAGTATTGAATGATCCCGTCCTGCTGGATATTGCTGCGCAGCATCAGGCATCCAGTGCGCAAATTGCCTTGGCTTGGGCCTTACAACAGGGCTTTGCCGTCATTCCATCTTCGACCAAACGCGAACACCTCATTGCCAATTTAGCTGCACAAGAGATTCAACTAAGCAAGGATGAAATGGCCGCCATTGCCAAACTCGACCGTAATGCACGTGAAATCAATCCTGAACAACTTGCACCACTTTGGGATGAATAGCAGCCGATGAAAATTAATTTTCCTTTACTGGCACTGGCGATTGGTGCCTTTGCCATTGGCACCACCGAATTTTCACCGATGGGTTTTCTGCCGGAAATTGCGCAGGACCTGAAGATCTCGATTCCACGTGCCGGCATGCTGATTAGTGCCTATGCCTTGGGTGTGATGTTGGGTGCACCGCTGATGACTTTGTGGCTGAGTCGCTATTCAAAACGCAAATCCTTAATTTTACTAATGGCTATTTTTACCATTGGCAATATTCTGGCAATGCTGGCACCCAGCTATTTAGGGCTAATGGGCGCACGCATCATTACCAGTTTAAATCACGGTGCTTTTTTCGGGATTGGTTCGGTCGTTGCAGCCAGTGTGGTGCCGAAAGACAAACAGGCCAGTGCAGTCGCGATGATGTTTATGGGACTGACCATTGCCAATATTGGCGGGGTGCCACTGGCCACCTGGATTGGACAAAATGTCGGTTGGCGCATGTCTTTCCTTGGGATTTCTGCCCTGGGCCTCATGACCATGTTTGCGCTATGCAAGGCCTTGCCTGAAGGTGAAAGCAGCCATAAGCCGAATGTAAAACAGGAGCTGAAAGTCCTCACCCGTTTACCTGTGGTTCTGGCCTTACTGACCACCGTGATGAGCGCAGGTGCGATGTTCGCCTTATATACCTATATTGCGCCAAGCTTAAAAAGCTTTACCCATGCTTCGCCTGAACTGATCACCCTGATGTTGGTATTGATTGGGGTCGGTTTTTCAATCGGCAATCATTTGGGCGGTAAATTTGCCGACCTGTCTTTAGATAAAACCCTGATTGGCTTTTTATTGCTACTGATCGTGATGATGTTGCTGTTCCCTCTTTTGGCAACGACCGCTATAGGTGCAGCGCTCGCCTTGATGATTTGGGGTGCAGCTGCTTTTGCCGTGGTTCCGCCACTGCAAATGCGGGTGATGTCCGTGGCACATGATGCACCCGGCTTGGCATCTTCAGTGAATATTGGCGCCTTTAACCTGGGCAATGCTCTGGGTGCCATTGCTGGAGCCAGCGTGTTGAATATGGGACTGAGCTATAGCGCAGTTTCATTTACAGGTGCAGGATTGAGTGCGCTTGCATTGGTGTTGGTGCTGATCCAGATGAAACTTGCAGCGAACAAAGCGCTGGATGATTATCAGACCTGTTCATAAAATCTATCTCAAAATATATCTCAACATATATTCAAGAAAAAAGTCCGCATGAGGCGGGCTTTTTTCTTGTTATGGATTAACGCAAAGCTTCAGGCAAGGCTGGAATACTGGATGGCTTGCCAAGTTCCGTCTTCATTTTTTGTAGCATCTGATAGGGCTGCTGCTGTACAAACATATTCACAAAGGTCAAAGGTATAGAGCCTTCAGGATTGGCATACCCATAAGTCGAAACTTTGATTTTATTATTGGCGAGTTTCTGAAAAGTCCAATCGCCTTCATAATGGGTTAAACGGACATAATCCGGATTTTTGGCATAGCCTTTATCGACGGCTTTATTTTTAATCGTGATAATGCCTTGGGCATCTTTGATCATTTTACCTTGCACCACCAAATCACGATCTTTCAGCGGAAAAGGAAAATCCAGCACCATATACAATAAAAATTCGCCTTTTTTATCATCCCGCGAAAGCACTTTGATGCTGCCCATATAGGGCACCCATTGCACCGCGTGGTCGACATCTAAAATCAGACTGACCGCTTTTTCGAGCGCAGTATCGTAAGTGGTTTCAGCTTTGTATAAAAATACCGGATTTTGACTGTTTTGAATGGTCCAGACTTTAATATTATTTTTATGAATGCTGAGTTTGGCATGATCAGCAGGTTTAGCCTGTACTGTAGCCAACATTGCTACAGCACAAGCCATCAATATTAATTTTTTCATTCCGTTGAGCATCTTATTTTAATTTTGTTGTATTGTTATAAATGATTTTGATGCATTTTTATACTTGAATATCATTAAATCCAAGTACATCTTTCATGTCATATTTAGCTGCTTCACGGCCCACGACCCATGCAGCAGCACGGACAGCACCTGAAGCAAAGTTCATGCGATTGGTCGCTTTATGGGTGATTTCAACGCGTTCGCCATCGGCAATAAACATGGCAGTATGTTCACCCACAATGTCACCACCACGGATGGTTTGGAAACCAATAGTCTTGCGCTCACGCGGACCGGTATGCCCTTCTCGGCAATACACCGCATCTTCTTTTAAGTTACGGCCCAAAGCACCCGCAATCGCTTCACCCATCATCAGTGCTGTGCCCGATGGCGCATCCACTTTATGACGGTGATGTGCTTCGATCACTTCGATATCGACCGTGTCACCAAACACTTTAGAGGCAAGTTCCAACAGTTTGATGGATACATTGACACCCACCGAATAATTCGCTGCATACACCACAGGCGTTTCAGTTGCGCTGTCATCCAAAAATGCTTTTTGTTCGTCATTCATGCCAGTGGTGCCAATCACAATGGCAACGCCCGCTTCACGGCACAGTTTTAAATGCTGTTCGGTCGCGACAGGCGCGGTGAAATCAATCACCACGTCACAGTCTTTTAATACGTCTTGCAGATTGCCAACAACCTTAACACCCACAGCACCAATACCGGCAAGCTCGCCTGCATCTGCACCAATCAAGCTGCTTTCAGGGCGTTCAACTGCCGCTGCAAGCTGGTAACCCGCTTCTTTTACGGCTTGAATGAGGATGCGTCCCATACGACCGCCTGCACCCAATACACCAATGCGTGGAGCTGCTGACATAACATATTCCTAATGTTGCTTCTAAATTGTTCTTACTATAGCAAAACTCTGTACCGAGACTAAGTTTCAAGCCTAAAAATTTTATCGAAAAAATCTGGCTTGCCGTCTCTGATTTTTTAAAGCCCATAAAAAAGGGCGATATCAATATCACCCTTTTTCTAAACGCCGTTTGAAATTAATCAAACAGGCCGAAGAACGATTTTTTCTTTGGAGATGATTTGCTGTCTTCACCATCCATCGTTTCTTGCAATTCTTTTAACAGTTCACGTTGGCGAGCGGTCAAATTCACCGGTGTTTCGATCACGACGCGGCAAAGTAAATCGCCCTGCATGCTGGTACGCACAGGTTTAACCCCTTTACCACGTAAGCGGAACATTTTACCGGTTTGAGTTCCCTCAGGAATTTTCAAACTGACACGGCCATCGAGTGTTGGAATTTGAATTTCTTTACCCAATGCTGCATCGGCAATGCTGACAGGCACATCCATATACAGGTCTGCACCATCACGCTGGAAGATTTCGTGTTCACGAACCACAACTTCAACGTATAAATCGCCTGACTGGCCATCGCGAATCGCTTCGCCTTTGCCGGTTAAACGTACGCGGTCGCCATTGTCCACGCCTGCAGGAATAGTGACTTCCAGTGTTTGTTGACGGTCCGATACACCCGAACCATGACATTTATTACATGGGTTCTTGATGATGGTCCCTTGACCACGACAAGTGCTACAGGTTTGCTGAACAGAGAAGAAACCCTGTTGCATGCGCACTTGACCAGCACCATGACAGGTTTTACAGGTTTCAACATCTTTAGGATTTTTTGAACCTTTGCCATCACACGCATCACAAGGTGCTGGTGCGGTAAAGGTAATGGTTTTTTTCACGCCCTTGACTGCTTCTTCAAGCGTCAATTCCATGACGTAGCGAAGGTCGGATCCGCGACGTGCGCGTTGTTGCTGACGACCACCGCCACCAAAAGCGCCACCAAAGATATCGCCAAACTGGCTAAAGATATCTTCTGCATTGAAACCGCCACCAAAGCCACCGCCGCCCATGCCACCTTCAAAGGCATTGTGCCCCATACGGTCATACATGCTGCGTTTTTCGCCATCGGATAAAATTTCATAAGCTTCAGCAGCTTCTTTAAATTTATCTTCCGCTTCAGGGTTGTCTGGGTTGCGGTCTGGATGATATTTCATCGCCAACTTACGGTAGGCTTTTTTAATTTCATCATCACTAGCGGTTTTAGCGACGCCCAAAACCTCATAATAATCACGTTTAGCCATGTCTGGCGATGCTCCTCACGGAATTTGATTTAATGCTTAACTGTGGACTGAAATTGGGGGTCAATCCCAATTTTACAAGGGTAAGAATGGAAAAAAATTTGGCCAGATTAGAAAACGGCTTTATTTTTGAAAAATCGAGAGATCCCTTTGAGCCATGCATTGAGCAAAAACAAAAAGGCAATGATCGTAAATACTACCCCAGCAACAGTACAACCAGTGACCCAAAGTGCGCTATCCCAATAAAAGAAAATCAGCGGAATAAACCAGAGTGCAGCAAATATCACCAAAATGGAATAAATCACGGTATTTCGCATCACCCAAAGCCCTTGAGCTTCTAGCCATACTTCAGCACCATCCACTTGTGTGACTTTGCGCGCAAACCAGTAAGCAAATATGCCACTAATCACGGTAAATAAAGCAAAAAACATGAAGACATAAGAGATCGCAATGGAACGGCGAAGTCGGCTTAAGTTGTCTTGCTTCATGTGCTTTTTAACCCCATTCACTACACGTTTAGTTTTTTAATATGCAGTAAATTGCTTTATAGAAATGTATACAAATATTAGGTGCTACTATATTGAAATTTTCAATATTTCGCACCTCATTATTATCAAAAAATTATGTAGTTTGCTTATTTTTTTCCACTTTAAAGCATTGTGCATACAATGCAGGCAAGAAGAACAAGGTTAACAGGGTGGCCACAATCAATCCGCCCATAATGGCAACTGCCATCGGGCCAAAGAAAATACTACGCGATAAAGGAATCATCGCCAGTACCGCAGCCAATGCAGTCAGCACAATCGGACGGCAACGGCGCATGGTCGCATCCATAATAGCTGACCACGGATCATGTCCCTCTTGAATATCCTGTTCAATCTGATCAATCAAAATTAAAGAATTTCGCATGATCATGCCGGAAAGCGCAATGGTTCCCAACATTGCCACAAAACCAAAAGGTTTATTGAATAATAACAGGAATAAGACCACCCCGATTAAACCCAAAGGCGCGGTTAACAAGACAATGAACGCACGTGACATGCTCTTGAGCTGAATCATCAACAAGGTCATGACCACCGCCAGGAAAAATGGCATCCCGGCATTCACCGAGTTTTGTCCGCGTGCAGACTCTTCCACGGTTCCGCCCACTTCAACCAGGTAACCACTTGGCAGTTCAGCACGTAGTTGATCCATTTTTTCTGCCAGTTCTCCCACCACGGTAGCCGGCTGTAATTTGCTGCGGATATCGGCGCGCACGGTAATGGTCGGCAAACGGTTACGATGCCAAATCAGGCCATCTTCAAAGTCATATTCAATTTTCGCAATTTGCGCCAGCGGTACAGAACTTCCAGTGGCAGTCGGAACGGCTAGACTGGACAGCGATTCCACATTGATCCGTTCAGCCTGATCACCACGCAGACGAATTTCAATCAATTCACGTTTTTCACGGTATTGATTAATGGTGGCACCACTGACTGAACTGTTTAAAAAATTGGCCAAATCCAAGCTGGATACGCCCATTTGACGGGCACGATCCTGATCGATATTCAAATGAATGACTTTACTTGGCTCGCCCCAATCCAGATGCACATTGCTGGTATTCGGATTATCCCCCACGACAGCGGCGACTTTTTGCGCCCACTGACGAACCAGATGCAAGTCTTCACCTGAAACACGATACTGCAATGGATAACCAACAGGCGGGCCATTTTCTAACAGCGATACGCGGGTACGCACATCCGGCAACAATTTACGAATTTCCTGATCCAAAGATTGACGAATTTCATCACGGTCATCCAGGGAAGAGGCCAAAACCACAAACTGGGCAAAACTGGCCTGTGGCAATTGCTGATCCAGTGGCAAATAAAAACGGGTTGAACCTGTGCCGACATAGGCCACATAGTTATCAATGCCCTCTTTGGTCGACAAGAATTTTTCGACTTTTTTCACCGCATTTTCAGTTGAAGTCAGCGATGCGCCTTCTTCGAGTTTTAAATCCACCAAAATTTCGGCACGATTGGATGGTGGGAAGAATTGCTGCGGCACCAGTTTAAACATCAGCACCGACAACACAAAAATCCCCACCGTGGCTGCAATCACCGTTTTACGGTAGGTCAGGCAAGTATTCACCCAGCTTCTAAACTTTTGATAAAACTTGGTCTGGTAGGGATCATGATGTTCACCGGCATGCTGCTGCACTGGTTGGGGTTCAGGTCGCTTGCGTAAACGTGCCCAAAGACGCTGATACCACGGTGCTTTTTGTGGCAAGTTGACAAAATCTGGCAGCAGTTTATCACCCAGATACGGTACAAAAAGCACTGCGGCAAACCAGGATACAATCAGCGCAATCGTTACCACCTGGAAAATGGAACGCGTATATTCACCGGTACTGGATGCAGCCGTTGCAATCGGCAAGAAACCTGCTGCAGTAATCAAGGTTCCGGTCAGCATAGGAAAAGCGGTGGTTTTCCAGGTAAAGCCCGCGGCCTCGAGCCGGCTATAGCCCTGCTCCATTTTGATCGCCATCATCTCGACGGCAATAATGGCATCATCAACCAATAGACCGAGGGCTAAAATCAAGGCACCCAATGAAATTTTATGTAGTCCGACATCAAATAAATTCATGCCGGCAAAGGTCATCGCCAGCACCAATGGAATCGAAAATGCCACCACTAGTCCGGTACGGAAACCCAGTGAAAAGAAGCTGACCAGTAACACGATAATTACCGCTTCAGCCAACACTTTCATGAATTCATTGACGCTGCGTTTTACCGCAACCGGTTGATCGGAAACTTTTTGCAGCTGCATGCCCAAAGGCAAAGACTTTTGTAATTGTGCAAATTCTGTTTCCAGGTTTTTACCCAAAGCCAGAATATCTCCGCCCTTGCGCATGGATACCGCAATCCCGATGCCGTTTTCGCCCATAAAGCGCATACGCGGCTGAGCCGGCTCACTAAAGCCTCGATAGATCTCTGCGACATCACCCAATTGAATGGTTTTGCCTGCCACCAACAGGGGCATCTGTTTGAGTTCTTCTACATTTTGCAACTGACCACTGACCCGCATCTGAATACGGTCAGTACCCGTTTCAAAAAAACCGGCACTGGCCACGGTATTTTGTTGTTGCAGGGCTTGCTGAATAGCGGTGACCGGAATGCCGAGTTGCGCAGCTTTAGTATTGGAGAGTTCAATCCAGATTTTCTGGTCTTGTAAACCAACCAGATTGACCTTGCCGACATCTTTCACCCGTTGCAATTGCAGTTGCAAGCGGTCGGCATATTCTTTCAACACGCCATAGTCAAAATCTTTGCCGGTGAGGACATAAATATTGCCGAAGGTATCGCCAAATTCATCGTTAAAGAACGGACCTTGTACGCCACTGGGTAATTGCTGTTTGATATCTCCAACTTTTTTTCGGACTTGATACCACACATCTGGAATCTGATTGGAGCGCAACGAGTCTTTGGCAACAAAAGTCACCATCGATTCACCCGGACGGGAATAGGCCATGATGCGTTCATAGCTGCCGGTGCTCATCAGTTCTTTTTCAATACGGTCGGTGACCTGTAATGAAACTTCTTCAGCAGTTGCTCCCGGCCAATAGGTTTGAATCACCATCACCTTAAAGGTAAACGGCGGGTCTTCACTTTGTGCCAGTTTGGAATAGGAAACGATCCCGACAATGCCGAGGAGCAGCATAAAATAAAGGATTAAGCCTTTATTTTTCAGCGCCCATTCCGACAGGTTATAACGTGATTCAGACTTCATGTCTTGATTCATGATGCAGTCCCTAGCTGAATTTTCACGGCCCGGTTATCACGGTCAATCGGCTGGATTTTTTGTTTTTCACGCAACAAATGCACACCGCCAATCACCACATAATCATTGGCGTTTAAACCAGACAATACCGGCACACTGTCACGGCCATACGCCCCCAAAGTGACTGAAACCTTGCGAATAGTCTGATCCGGCTTCACCACCCAGACATAGGCCTGCTGGTCATTGGCCGAGACACTGGATAAAGGCACGCTCAATACATTGTGCTCAGTATGATTAAAAAATACCCGGGCACTTTGCCCCAGTTGAATTGCAGCATTGCCTTCACGTAATGCCACTTTCACGCTAAAGGTACGTGACTGATCCGCTGCGGGTGATATTTCGCGCACATAGGCTGCAAATTTATCTTCAGGTTTAGACCACAAGGTCACCCATGCGCTTTGACCGACTTTAATCTCGGAAATGGCCTGTTCAGGAACCCCAATCACCACTTCACGGTCACCGGCAATCGCCATTTGATAGGCCGCTTGCCCGGCAGCGACCACCTGCCCCACTTCAATATTACGTGCCGTAATCACGCCATTTTTATTGGCGACCAGTTGGTTATAACCGGTTTGGTTACGGCTGACGTCATAATTGGATTGTGCCTGTTTTAAGTTCGAAAGCGCTGCTTTGTACTGGTTATCCACCGCATCATATTGCGAGCGGCTCACCGCATTCATGGGGAGCAGCTGCTTAAAGCGTTTCAATTCATCTTCGGCATTTTTTGCCGCAGATTGCGCACTTTCCAGTTGAGCATTGGCCGCATTCAGTTGTAGCTGTGCATCTTTCACATCCAGTTTTGCCAGTACCTGACCGACTTTGACCTGATCGCCGACATCGACATAACGTTCGATAATTTGCCCAGCCACCCGAAATGCCAAAGCAGTTTGCTGGCGTGCCTGTACATCACCGGCATAACTTTTCTGATTATTGTAGCTACTGTTCGGCTGGGTCACCATGACAAAGGGCACTTGTTCTGTTTCGGTTGCATCCGTGCTGCATCCCCATAAGGTCACACTGCAAACGATGATCATGCTGACAACTGCGGTCTTAATTATGCTCATGAAATTCGCTCTTATTTAAAAATGTTTTTTAGGGCAAAATAAGGAGTATCTTAAATTGTCTATTTTTTAATTAATATACTCATTGGTACATTAATTAGAACTCACCGGTCAAAGCAATGACCTTTTTGATTTTTTTGGAAAAAATTGTGCAAATAAATGTCGGTCGTCCGAAGGACTTGGAAAAACGTCAGCGCATTTTAAATGCAGCAAAAAACCTGTTTTTAAAATGTGGTTATCATGGTTCCAGCATGAATCAGATTGCCCTCGAGGCAGGCGTAACCAAACTGACGGTCTACAATCATTTTCAGGATAAAGCCAATTTATTTGTTTGCGCCATTGCGGTGACCTGCGAGGAATTGATCAGTGCGCGTCCACTGAATTTACAGGCCGACAGTGATTTCCATAAAGAATTTATCCATGCCTGCGACTTGGCGCTCAATATCACCAACTTACCTGAAGCCATTAAACTGGAACGCTTACTGGTGGAACTGGCGGCTGAACAGAATCCGCTGGCACAAAAGTTTTATGAGGCTTCGCACCTGCGCATGAATGCGGTGTGGGAAAACTTCTTTCAACAAGCGATTGATCTGGGTTTTATTCAAGCTGAAGAATTAAAAAGCTTAACCCTGCTGATTGTGTCCTTATTATTCGGCATGCGTCATCATGAAGTTTTGCTCGGCGTTCGTGCCGCTCCCACCGCTGAAGAAAAGCAGCAGATTATTTTAAACAGCATTGAATTGTTTATGCTGAAATATCAAAAAACAGCTTAAAACAATCACGTTAAAAATCCTTTAAAAAGTCAGCTTTCATTTTTCTCAAGGCTCAGCGGGCAGATCAATTGCTATTTTTAGCAGCAACAGACTACATACTTTTGTCTGCCCCCTACTTGGAATGTCATCGAATCGGGGTATATTCAAGACAGAAGCCTAGGAGAATGAAAAAAATGATTCAACAAATTGATGCTCCACTGCGTGAGGATGTGCGCTTACTTGGGAATTTGTTAGGAGAAACCCTTAAGGAACATGCGGGACAAGATTTGTTTAATCAGGTCGAACAAATTCGTGCCCTGTCTAAAGGTGCCCGTGACGGTCAGGTTGAAGCAGAAAAACAACTCGAACAACTTTTTTTAAGTCTGGAAGATGATGAAATTCTTCCCCTGACGCGTGCATTTACCCACTTTCTGAATTTTGCCAATATTGCCGAACAGTACAATGTGGTTCGAAGTCGCCGTAAGAGTGAATTTGATGAAAATGCCCCTTCACCCAATCCGCTCGATCATCTGTTCCAGAAATTTAAAGACCATGAAATTTCATCAGACACCTTATTCAAGCAGATCTGTGAACTGAAAATTGAACTGGTGCTGACCGCGCATCCGACTGAAGTCAGCCGCCGTACCCTGATTCAAAAATATGACGATATCAATGATTGCCTATTTAAAGCAGATCAGCAAAAACTGACCCCGCGTGAACGAAAAGCAGTACTGGAAGAACTCAAACAGCTGATTTGTTCAGCCTGGCAGACTGATGAAATCCGTCAGCACCGCCCTACCCCGGTGGATGAAGCGAAATGGGGCTTTACCACCATTGAACAGACCCTGTGGAATGCGGTACCCAAATTCGTGCGTGAACTGGATGAAATGGTCGAAGACCACTGTGGTCAGCGTCTGCCTTTAAGCATTGCACCGGTACGTTTTGCTTCATGGATGGGTGGCGACCGCGATGGTAACCCGAATGTTACGCATAATATTACCCAAGAAGTACTGTGGTTATCGCGCTGGAAAGCGGCAGATTTATACTTGCGTGATATTGAAGACCTGCGCTGGGAACTATCGATTCAAAACGCAAGCCATGAACTGATGCAGGCAATTGGACATTCACATGCAGAACCGTACCGTGAGTATCTGCGTGATACCCGTGAGCGTCTAAAAGCTACGCGTCACTGGCTGGCTCAAAAATTACAAGGTCAAGATGCCGACGATAGTCTGGTGATTAAAAGCAAAGATGAATTATTACAGCCACTACTACTTTGCTACCGTTCACTGATTGCCTGCAACTTGCCGGAAATTGCCAATGGCAAACTGCTTAATTTTATCCATCGGGTCAACTGCTTTGGCATTGAACTGTTGAAACTGGATATCCGTCAGGAATCAGGGCGTCATCGCCAAGCCATTTCAGCGATTACCGAATATTTAGGCTTGGGCAATTTTGAAACCTGGACTGAACAGGCGCGTCAAAACTTCCTGTTGCAAGAATTACAAAGCAAACGTCCGTTGTTGCCGAAACATTTAAATGAACCGAAGCAAAGCCTGATTGAACATCCGGATGTACAGGAAGTCTTTGCCACCATGCGTACCTTGGCACAGCAGCCTGAAGAAAGCTTGGGTGCCTATATTATCTCGATGGCTGAATATCCAAGTGACGTACTTGCGGTGTTATTGCTGCAAAAAGAAGCCGGCATTAAGCATGCACTTCGGGTCGTTCCGTTGTTTGAAACGCTGAAAGATCTGGACAGCGCAGCTGACACCATGAACACCTTGTTCAATATGCACTGGTACAAACAGCATATTCAGGGCAAGCATGAAGTGATGATTGGCTATTCGGATTCTGCCAAAGATGCCGGATTCATGTCTGCCAACTGGGCGCAATACCGCGCGCAGGAAGAACTGACCGCGATTGCGCAAAAACATGCGGTACAGTTGACCCTGTTCCATGGTCGCGGCGGTTCGATCAGCCGTGGTGGTGCACCGACCCAGCAAGCTTTATTTTCACAACCGCCGGGTTCGATTTCCGGTGCCATTCGTGTCACTGAACAAGGGGAAATGATTCGCTTCAAGTTCGGTCTGGAAGGCATTGCGCTGCAAAATCTGGAGATTTATACCGCAGCGACTTTGGAAGCAACCTTGTTGCCACCGCCAGTGCCTAAAGATGAATGGCGTCAGTTGATGCACAGCATGACTGATTTATCGGTACAGGTATACCGTGAAACGGTACGTGAAAATCCGCATTTTGTAAAATACCTGCGTACCGTCACTCCAGAACTTGAATTGCAGATGTTGCCTTTAGGTTCACGCCCTGCGAAACGTAAAGTCAGTGGTGGCATTGAATCCTTGCGTGCCATTCCGTGGGTGTTTGCATGGACGCAAATCCGTTTGATGCTTCCAGCTTGGCTCGGTACAGGTGCAGCGATTAATCAGGTGATTAATCAAGGTCAAAAAGACGTGCTCGATGAAATGTTGCAGCAATGGCCTTACTTCCAAACCCTGATTGATATGCTGGAAATGGTCTTGTCTAAAGCCGACAGTCATGTTGCCTTATATTACGAATCACATTTAACCGATGATGAAGATTTAAAAATCTTGGGTGAGCAACTGCGTCAACGCTTAAAAGATGCGGTACAAACGCTATTGGCTTTAAAAGGTGAATCGCAACTGCTCAGCAGTAACGAAGTCCTCGATCAGTCCATGCAAGTGCGTAAACCTTATTTACTTCCGCTGCATTTATTACAGGCTGAGCTGATGAAACGCCGTCGCCGCTATTTAGCGGAATGTCAGGCCGAACATACGCCAGTCGATCATGCTTTAATGGTCAGTATTGCCGGAATTGCCGCAGGTTTACGTAATACCGGTTAGATATTTCATCTGCACAGCAAAGCACATCTTCAGGATGTGCTTTTTTATTGCTCAGCAACTAGCAGAAAATATCATATTGTTTATAAGTAAAATAAGTATCTGTTATGAATAATGGGCTGGCTCTATTCGTCAATTAATACGCTGATTTAACTTTAATTTTCCAATAATAATACTTTTACCATTCGGTAAAAAAATAAGAAAAGTCAGTAGATTAATTTGAACAAAAATATTGTTAAAGAGATTAAATCTTCTAAAAAACAAGAGTATGATGTGCACAATTTATCTTTTGAGCGCTCATTTTATGTCCAGCTGGTTTCCCAAATGGCGTCCTTATTCAGGTCAAATTGATGCACGTCCAGTCGGTACCAATGAGTATCTTCCTCCTGCTCAAAGTGTGGTCTTAGGTGTACAACATGCTTTTGCCATGTTTGGCGCCACGGTTCTTGCACCTTTTTTGATGGGTTTTGATCCAAATCTGGCCATTTTAATGTCAGGTATCTGTACCATCCTGTTTTTCTTGATTACCGGTGGTCGTGTACCGAGTTATTTAGGTTCAAGTTTTGCCTTTATTGGTGTGGTGATTGCTGCAACCGGTTATGCCGCTTCCGGTACAGGCGCACTGAATGCCAATTTGGCTGTGGCTGCTGGCGGCATCATGGCCTGTGGTGTGTTATATGCCATTTTTGGTTTTATTGTCATGGCGACCGGCACCAACTGGATCGAAAAACTGATGCCACCAGTGGTGACTGGCGCTGTGGTAATGATTATCGGTTTAAACCTTGCTCCGGTTACAGTTAAAGGTGTGGCAGGCAATAACTTTAATATGTGGATGTCACTGGTGACCGTGCTGTGTATGGGTTCGATTGCGGTATTCACCAAAGGTTTATTGCAACGTCTGTTGTTATTGGTGGGTTTATTACTGGCTTACCTGACCTATTACATTGTTTCTAATGTCATGGGTTATGGCACAGCGATCAACTTCACCCCGATTCAACAGGCCGACTGGTTTGGTATTCCAACCTTCCATTCACCCGTATTTGATATCAATGCCATGCTGATCATTGCACCAATTGCTTTGATTCTGGTGGCAGAAAACCTGGGTCATATTAAAGCGGTAGGTGCAATGACTGGTGAAAACCTGGACCCGCATATTGGTAAAGCCTTTATTGCAGATGGCCTTGCCACTACATTATCAGGCGGTGTCGGTGGTCCGGGGATGACCACATATGGCGAAAACATTGGCGTGATGGCAGTGACTCGTGTCTACTCCACCATCATCTTTGTATTTGCTGGTGTATTTGCAGTGTTCTTGGGTTTATCTCCTAAGTTTGGTGCCATTATTCACACCATTCCAACTGCAATTTTAACCGGTGCATCGATTGTGGTATTTGGTTTAATCACTATTGCCGGGGCGAAAATCTGGATTGAAAACAAAGTTGATTTCTCTAAAAACAAAAACCTGATGGTGGCTGCGGTGACCATTATTTTAGGGACAGGTGACTTTGCGCTGCAATTCGGTAGCTTTAACCTTGGTGGTATTGGTACCGCTACATTTGCAGCACTGATCCTCAACTGGTTCTTTAGCTTGGGCGATAAATCATAACGATAAATACATATTTTTAGGCAGCCGCAAGGCTGCTTTTTTATGTCAGGTATCTAGAAAATTTTAGTATGATGAGCTGACTTTCACTTAGATGACACAGCACATGCGTCTGGACTTTTTTGATCTACAGCTGTTTTTAAATATTGTGGACACAGGCAGTCTAACCAAAGGTGCCGAGCGCTCTGCAATTTCCCTGCAAGCCGCCAGTGAACGGATTAAAAAACTCGAACAACATTTTGCCGTGCATTTATTTACCCGGCATGCGTCTGGGGTCAAACTGACCATCGCGGGGCAAACTTTTGCAGAGCAGGCACAATTACTCATCCAACAAGGCAGACACCTGCAACAGCTTATGGCACCTTTCGGCCAAGGCTTAAATTCGCAAATGACCTTATGGTGTAATTCATCGGCACAAAGCGAATATCTTCCTCTTTTACTACCGCAATATCTGGTGGAAAACCCCAATATACAGATCGATTTAAAAGAAGCGGAAAGTAACGATATCATTCAAGCCTTGGAAAATGGCAGCGCCCAACTCGGCTTGATTTCGGGGTTTTTTAATTCAAAAAATTTGCACACGCTGGAATTTATCGATGATCCCTTAGTGCTGATTTGCCCGATGAATCATGAGCTAAAAGACAAATCAGCGCTGCAATTATTCGATGTGCTGCATTATCCCTTTGTCGGTTTAATGCAATATCATTCCCTGCAACAATCCATTGAAACCCAGGCAAAATTACTCGGCTGTGCCATTCAGTACCGTTTACGTTTACCCAATTTTGCCGCGATTGCCCAAGTGGTTGCCAATGGGGTCGGCATTGCGATTATGCCGAAACGCGCTGCCATTCGTTTAAAGACGGTTTATGCCTTTCATCACATTGAACTGGCTGGAGACTGGGCAAACCGGAAGCTGTTATTGGCAGCGAAAAACTTTGATGAATTGCCCGTGTCCTATCAACATTTCAGTCAGTTCTTACTTTCGAAAAAGTCCAAATTATTGATTTAATTTCAGCGATCACTTATCGCTGTTTAAGCACAAATTTAGATGATTCCAAACTGATGCAGCACCATATAACCACCAAAAATGATCAGGCCACAAAAAAACACTTTACGGAATTTCTGTTCCGGAATGCGATAGCGAATTTTTGTGCCCAGCCACATCCCAACCAATGCCGGTAATAACGCAATCAGTGACATTTTGTAGTCGATGGGAATACCCTCGACGGGATTTTGATGCAAAAAAACTGCGAGACAAATAGTCGAAATGGTAAAAGCCAAACCTAAGGATTGCACCAGATCATCACGTTTTAAATGCAGCGATTGCAAGTAAGGAACCACCGGAATCACCACCACACCGGTTGCCACCGTCAGCGCACCGCCTAGATAGCCGATCATCGGGGATAGCCATTTTTCATGCGGGGCAAGGTTCGGCATATTTTTAGCAAATAGACCGTACAACCCATATAGTGCCAGCATTCCACCGAGCAAGGCCTCACTTTGAAATTCGCCATGTCCAAGTGTAGGGAAAATGCTCCAGATCGAACCGACAATAATACCCAGCAGCAAAGGCCAAAAACGGCGAACCAGTTTCAGCACATGGCCTTCTGCAAATAGTTGCCAGAAATTGGTCACCATAGAGGGCACAATAAGCAAAGTTGCGGCTTGAAAAGGACTAATAAAAATCGTCAGCAAGCCCATAGAAACAGCAGGCAAACCCAGGCCAATCGTGCCTTTAATCATGCCGGCAATGGCAAATACTGCAATGACAAACCCAACCATGCTCAGCACCTTTCAAAACGTAGCGCTATGTTAGATGAATCGGAAAAATTGAAAAATCATTGTTTTTTGGACTCAGCCTCAAGGAAAAATTGAGGCTTTTTTTATACGGGAATGTTAAAAACATGCCCTATAAATATGACAAAATGTTAAGTTTTGATCAATAATTAAGCATTTAATTGCACGATTACATAAAAATTCACTCAATTAATAACATATTTTTAAGCCGACCTTAACTGTATGATTTATGAGCTGTCTTGTATTTATTTTCTGGCCTTATCAGCGCAATTTGAGCGCTTTTTTCACCCCCTATTGGCTTTTTTGAAGAGTAAATCGGGTGGATTTTCGAACAAAACCACTTTAAAGTACCAACTCCTGATGAACAAGAGATATGTAATAACATATCATTTAAGTAGTTTTAAGGAAAAAATATTGGTATTTCAGTTCTGAAAAATGCTGTCTATTTTTTTCTAAAAGCAATTGAAGATAAGGTAGAGATTTAAGAATGATTTATGATGCACATCATAGTAATATGATTAATGCTGCAAACCAGAACACTGCAGTGATCTCCCAGAAATATCAAGATAATCAAGCAGGTTTAAGAGCCAAGAACCCACAGAAGAATAAAGGTATCCCCTATCTTGATGTGCGTAAATTCACGCAAAAGTTACATAGCATGTCGTCAGCCACCAGTACCAAAAAATGTGCACGAAGCATTCGTATTGCATTACAGTCAGCAGGTGCCAGAATTTTAAACCATCCTGTGGCAGCTGCAGATTGGGGAAATACGCTCCAGACAATTGGTTATAAAAAAATCACTCCCTCTTTTAATAATCCAAAAGAAGGTGATATTTATATTATTCATAGAACCCAAAAACATGTTTATGGCCATATTGCTGCCTATACCGGCCGCCAGTGGGTTTCTGATTTCCGTCAAAACAGCCATGCAGTTTATAAGAATGATCAGGTGAGCTATACCTATTACCGACTAGCGTAATAGACCGATTACAGCATTTAAAAAGACACCTTTTAAGGTGTCTTTTTTATGGCATCCTGGGCATTTGCCTCAATCAGATTAGGGTCTAATCTCTTTTAACTCGCGTTGAATAAAACGCTGAATCATTTCTCTATACAAGTGTTCAACCAAATCCGGATCTGTTCCCAATTCAACCGCTTGTGCGCGCACTTTGCTAATCACCTGCTCAACCCGTTCCGGTGACTGCACATCCTGCACAGTCCGTTTAAAGCGTACCGCCTGATCCACATAAAATTGACGGGTTGCGATCATTTCAATTAGTGCAGTATCAATGACATCAATTTTTTCACGCGCTTGTTCTAAAGACTCACATTTTTCTTTCTTCATCTTTTCTATCATCATTTTCACTTTTATATTGGTCTTCTAAAACATTGCTAAAAATGCTTTCAATCATCCAGACACGGTACAGGCTATTAAACACATAACTTTGTCCGTCAATGCGAAGTTCAAGCACAGGAAAATCAGGTTGTGACTTCATTTCACACAGTATGTCATTTTCTTTCAGTTTGGCAGTGATATCTTCATGGCTTAATTCACTGATCTCTAAATCACGCTGCATCTGGTCGAAATGTGATTTAAACGACATGTCCTTGCCTTGGGTCCATACCGCCTGCAAGATGCTATGCATCGCTTCAACGCGCTGCTCTTCAGGCACACTATAAAACAGTTGCGCCATCTCAATCGTGGCAGACTGTGTGGGACGGCAAAACGGGGTGAATTTCACTTCTGTACGTTTTGAAAGACGGGTTGCCAGACTCCAGTCAAACAGATCACGTCCATGATAAGAAAGCGGGTAAACATTCAATTGAATATTATAATAATTTGCCAGTTCTTCTTTAATATAAGCCAACAGTAACCAGGAGATAGGATCTTCAAGCGCAATATACAAATCCAGTTCTGGGTCTAGCGCCTGAATTTCATTCAGCTCTTCTGCATCACTAATTAAGTGTTCACGCCAATCAATATGATTAATCAGGAAGATGGGATTTCCAGTCAGCAGTTTTTGTTGTTTTAAACGGCGCACCAGTCGAAGCAGATCATCGACCGCATGGTATTTACGCTGACCAAATTCAAAATAGCTGGCCAGCACTTCGTCCTCATTAAAAATACGTTCTGGAAACGCTTGAGCGCTATGATGCCGACTGGCCATGGCATGTAAAGTGCGTAATTTTCCATACTGTTTTTGCCACAGCATGTGGAATACATCTTCGAGTAAATAGAGGAAATCTTGGCCACGTAATGGGGTATTGCGAAGGATGGTTTCTGCTTGTTTTATGGCATCAAGCGGGGGTTGTTCTGGGGTTTCATGGAAACTAAAACGATGCTGCTTGGATAGAATTTTGGCATCATTTAAGCAGTAAGTTTGCCACTCGATTGCGGACATATGATTGGGAGGTTCCGCCGTTCGGCTGGAAATCACCACTTTTAAAGGCTTGAGTTCATCACTCAAAATTTCCTCAAGTTCAGGCAACTGCTGTACAGCCAAATAGCTGTAGACATCATCCAGACGTAAATGGATACTTAAACCCTGTTCCGTAGATAACACCACTTTACGAGTCGGCTTTTGGTAAAACCAACGCGATCGAAGTGGATCAAACCAACGGCGCAACAGTGACATGAGATAAGCCTCGAAAAAAACCCTTGTAGTGCTACAAGGGTTTATAACAATTTGTTAGGGAATGATCAATTATACATCTAAATTTAGATCCGTAACTGCCCCTTTTTCAGCTCCTGTAGTCAATTTGGCAAACTTCGCCAGAGCACCATAGGTGTAATTGGGTTTTGGCTTCACCCAAGCTGCTTTACGTGCTGCCATTTCTTCATCGGAAATATGTAATGTCATTTCACGTGTTTCAGCATTAATGGAAATTTTATCGCCATTTTTAACCAAACCAATCGGGCCACCTTCATAGGCTTCAGGGGTGACATGACCAATCACAAAGCCATGACTCCCGCCAGAGAAACGACCATCGGTAAGGAGGGCAACAGATTTACCTAGTCCCTTACCAATAATCGCCGATGTCGGTTTGAGCATTTCTGGCATACCCGGTCCACCTTTAGGACCTTCGCCACGAATCACCACCACTTCGCCTTCTTGAACTTCGCCGTCCAAGATTCCGCGCATGGCACCGATTTCACCTTCAAATACACGTGCCGGACCTTCAAAATACAGCCCTTCTTTACCGGTGATTTTTGCCACTGCACCGGTTGGTGACAAGTTGCCTTTTAAGACCACAAGATGCGAGTCTTTTTTGATTGGCGCATCAAATGGCAGAATGATTTGCTGACCTTCAGGATAGTCTTCAACATCGGCCAAGTTTTCAGCCAAGGTTTTACCCGTCACAGTTAGGCAAGAGCCATCCAACATACCCGCGTTTAACATACGTTTCATTAACGGCTGAATACCGCCAATCGCAATCAGCTCAGACATCAAGTATTTTCCTGATGGACGCACGTCTGCTACAACAGGAATGTCCTGACCAATACGCACAAAATCATCTAGGGAAAGTTCTACTCCGGCAGTATGTGCCATGGCAAGCATATGCAAGACGCCGTTGGTTGAACCCCCGAGTGCAATCAGCACTTTAATCGAGTTTTCAAATGCCGCTTTGGTCATGATGTCGCGTGGCTTGATGTCTAAACGCAGCAAGTTCATCACTGCTTCACCGGCGCGCAGACAGTCAATTTTCTTGTCTTCTGAAACCGCTTCCTGTGCAGATGAACCCGGCAAGCTCATGCCTAAGGCTTCAATTGCAGACGCCATCGAGTTTGCGGTGTACATGCCGCCACAAGAACCCGGACCCGGCAGTGCCACTTCTTCAATCTGTTTGACTTGAATTTCGTTGATCTCGCCTTTGGCATGCTGACCGACCGCTTCAAATACGGAAATCATGTCGGTATGACCCGCGCCCGGTTTAATGGTTCCACCATAAATGAACAGACCCGGACGGTTTAAACGTGCAAGTCCCATGATGCAACCCGGCATGTTTTTGTCACAGCCACCAATGGCAATCACGCCATCATAAGCCTGACAACCGACCACGGCTTCAATCGAATCTGCAATAATTTCACGCGAAACCAGTGAGTATTTCATCCCTTCGGTACCGTTTGAAATACCGTCAGAAATAGTAATGGTATTGAAGATAATGCCTTTACCATTTGCGGCATTGACGCCTTTTTCCACTTCACGTGCCAGACCATCAATGTGCATATTACATGGTGTGACATTGGCCCAAGTGGAAGCGATCCCAATAAATGGACGGGTAAAATCTACATCTTTAAACCCTGTGGCACGCATCATGGAACGTGCCGGGGCATTTTCAATCCCTTCATACACCGGTGCGGAATGCTCGCGGATATTATCTTTACTCATTATTTTATTCCTTGGCGATGACCAATTTTAAGCTTCAGTCTGTAGCAATCTATTCTAGGATCATTGTATAGAAGGCAGACAGCACATAAAAGTGAAACTCTGTGTTATCGCATTACCCCATTTAATGCTTTTCAACTCCAACCAGATCACATGATGAAACGACATGGATGTCGCTGTTTTCCTGTACAGCAAGGATGCTGCATCAGGAAAACAAAGGCGTTTTGTTACTTTTGCGCCGCCAAAAGTAAAACATCGTCTACGCAATATCATTGCAAGATCACAAAGTAAAATGCGACCGTGCTATTTTCAATGATCAATAAAAAAGCACCCCATCTGGAGTGCTTTTTATCTGTAAAAAATTACAGCTTAGATTTCACGTACCGCGCCTTTCGCCGCACTTGTGGTATGCATCGCATACGCTTTCAATGCTTTCGAAATTTTACGTGGACGTTCTTCTACCGGATGCCAGCCTTTTTGCTCTTGCGCTTCACGGCGCGCAGCCATGGTTGCATCATCCACTGCCAAGTGAATAGTACGGTTTGGAATATCAATTTCGATCAAGTCGCCATCTTCAACCAGACCGATTGCACCACCTTCAGCCGCTTCTGGCGATACGTGACCAATTGAAAGACCTGATGAACCGCCAGAGAAACGACCATCGGTTAATAAGGCACATTCTTTACCTAAACCTTTCGATTTTAAGTAGCTGGTTGGGTACAGCATTTCCTGCATACCCGGACCACCACGTGGACCTTCGTAGCGAATCACCACCACATCACCGGCTTTCACTACACCACCAAGTACCGCATCAACTGCTGAATCCTGACTTTCAAAGACACGTGCTGTACCGTTGAATTTTAAAATAGATTCATCTACACCAGCAGTTTTTACAATACAGCCATCCAGCGCGATGTTGCCGTAAAGCACAGCCAAACCGCCATCTTTCGAGAAGGCATGTTCTGCATTACGGATTACACCGGTTTCACGGTTGCCATCTAAAGTTTGATAGTAGCGATCTTGCGAGAAAGCAGTCTGCGTTGGTACACCACCCGGTGCTGAACGGAAGAATTGATACACGTCCGGATCTTCAGTACGGATGATGTCCCATTTATCCAAAGCATCTTTTAAGGTTTTTTCATGAACCGTCGGAACATCGGTGATTAACAGGCCTGCACGGTCCAGCTCACCCAAAATTGACATAATGCCGCCGGCACGATGCACATCTTCCATATGCACGTCTTGTTTTGCAGGCGCAACTTTACACAGTACAGGCACTTTACGTGATAAACGATCAATGTCATCCATCGTGAAGTCAACGCCAGCTTCGTTTGCAGCGGCTAACAAATGCAGAACCGTATTGGTTGAACCGCCCATTGAAACGTCTAAAGTCATGGCATTTTCAAAGGCTGCTTTAGTCGCAATTGAACGCGGTAAAATGCTGTAATCATCTTGTTCATAATGGCGTTTTGCCAGTTCTACAATCAACTGACCTGCACGTTCGAATAATTTTTTACGGTTGGCATGCGTGGCTAAAGTTGAACCATTACCCGGTAAAGACAGACCCAAAGCTTCAGTTAAACAGTTCATTGAGTTGGCGGTGAACATGCCTGAACATGAACCACAGGTTGGACAGGCAGAGCGTTCGTATTCAGCCACTTCTTCATCGGTGAAACTGTCATCTGCTGCAACAATCATCGCATCGACCAAATCAATGGCTTTTTCATCCCCACGAATTTTGACTTTACCCGCTTCCATTGGGCCACCCGACACGAACACCACTGGAATATTGAGACGCATTGCTGTCATCAACATGCCCGGAGTGATTTTGTCACAGTTGGAAATACAGACCATGGCATCGGCACAGTGTGCATTGACCATATACTCAACCGAGTCTGCAATCAGGTCACGTGAAGGCAGTGAGTACAACATGCCGTCATGACCCATCGCGATCCCGTCATCCACGGCAATGGTATTGAATTCTTTGGCTACACCGCCTGATGCTTCAATTTGACGTGCCACAAGCTGACCTAAGTCTTTCAAATGGACGTGACCCGGTACAAACTGAGTGAAAGAGTTGACCACCGCAATAATCGGTTTACCAAAATCTTCATCTTTCATTCCGGTTGCGCGCCATAAGCCACGCGCACCCGCCATGTTTCTTCCGTGTGTCGATGTTTTTGAACGATAGTCAGGCATTGTGTATTTCCAACAAAGTTTGTGCTCGAAATGAATTCTAGGATTCACTCTGGCTGAATGATACTGATATATAACGCTAAATCAGTCGAAATATAGACATATCTTACTACAGCTTGCGGTTAAGCAAAGTCCTGTAAGCATGATCTTTTACGAGAGAAATCTATGGATCTTTCGACGATTCATATAAAATAAACTGATACTGAAAGCTAATATAACGCCATAACACTGAATTAAATACAAAACTTTCATGAATAATTTTTTAATTTTGCATTACTTTATTTTATTATTAATCACTCTTAAATAAAGATCCATTTTCAAAAACTTGAGATAAGTATCCTAGTTTCAGTAGCTTGTGAGTTCATGTACACGACCTTAGGTCTCGCTCTGGTTTTGCCTTATAATAAGTTAAGTTTATTTGGAATTTCATGTGTGAAAATCATCTTTGCGGGTACCCCAGAATTTGCAGCGGTCGCCTTAGACGCGCTGTTAAAAACCGACCATGAAATTGTGGCTGTTTATACCCAACCTGACCGCAAAGCAGGTCGCGGGCAAAAACTTCACGCATCCGCAGTCAAACAATTGGCTTTAGAACACAATATTCCGGTTTATCAACCGTTACATTTCAAGTCTTCTACTGAGGAAGGTCTGGCAGCACAACAGGAACTGGCTGCCTTGGGCGCTGACATTATGGTGGTGGCAGCCTATGGCCTGATCTTGCCGCAAGTGGTTTTAGACACGCCTAAATATGGTTGCCTGAATATTCATGGCTCTTTATTGCCACGCTGGCGCGGTGCCGCCCCAATTCAACGCGCCATTGCCACGGGCGATCGTGAAACCGGCGTGACCATTATGAAAATGGCGGCGGGTCTGGACACCGGTGACATGATGTATAAAACCATCTGCCCGATTGAAGCCACCGATACCTCGGCAACTTTGCATGACAAACTCGCGATTCAAGGCGCGGCAGCCATTGCCGCTGTTTTAGAATCAGAACAAACATTACAGCACTATTTAGAAACGCGAGAAGTTCAAGATGAAGCCTTGACTGTCTATGCACATAAACTGTCAAAAGCGGAAGCTCAGATTGACTGGTCAATCGATGCAGTACAAATCGACCGTAATATTCGTGCTTTTAACCCGTGGCCTGTGGCATTTATCGTACTCGATGAGCAAAACAACCTGCGTGTCTGGAACTCCCAGTTATCCAATGCCACTGCAGAAAATGCTCAAGTGGGTGAAATCATTGCGATTGATAAACACGGTGTCCATGTTGCCTGTGCAAATAACACTGTAATCACGCTAACTGCTTTACAATGGCCAGGTGGCAAACCGCTGAATGCCGTACAAATTTTACAAACTCAAAAACTGAATATCGGACAAATTTTATAATGAGACAATCTCCCCACGCCTCTGGTAAGACTTTAAACTTACGTGCTCAGGTTGTTAAAACGTTATTGGCTGTCCAAAATGGTCAATCACTGGCCTCTGTGTTAAATCAGCACATGAATATCGTGTCAGATAAAGACCGCGCCTTATATCACGAATTGGTGCTTGGCTGTTTACGCCAGTGGCACGCACTGAAACAGGTAACTTTACCGCTGCTTACTGTACCACTTGAAAATCCAGTGGTTGAAACCTGTTTATATGTTGGTTTATACCAGTTGCTGTGTACTAGGGTAGCTGCCCATGCTGCGATTTCTGAAACAGTAGAAGCCAGCAAACAACTGGGTATGGAAAGTTTAAGTGGCGTGGTGAATGCCATTTTACGCCGTGCAACACGTGAAACTGAGCAGTTCTATGATGTATTAGAAAATGCATCAAATTTACCAAGCTGGTTGGCTAAGCGTTTAAAGAAAGATTGGGGCGATCAATTTGCAGAACTCAGCTACGAGCTTAAACAGGTTGCACCACTGACTTTACGTGTTAATACCCGCCAGGTCAGCCGCGAAGAATATCTCGACATTCTGGAAGACGAAGGCATCGATGCCCATCGTTGTGAACTTTCGGATGTCGGTATTGTACTGGATGAAAGCATTCATGTGCCGAGCCTGCCAGGTTTTGAAGCCGGCGGTTTTTCGGTACAGGATGAACACGCTCAGCTTTGCGCAAGCTTGGTGCCTAATCTGGACGGCAAATTTGTGATTGATGCCTGTGCAGCACCCGGTGGTAAAACCGCGCATCTTTTAGAGAAATATCAGCCGAAAAAACTGATTGCACTCGACCAAGACGAAAAACGCTTGAAACGTGTCTCCGAAAACCTGGAGCGCCTGATTCTCGATGGCAAACACGTTGAAATCATCACCGCAGATGCAGCGACATGGACTGCACCTGAGCTTGCAGATTGCATCGTACTGGACGCGCCATGTTCAGCGATTGGGGTGATTCGTCGCCATCCAGATATTCGTTTACTGCGTCAGTCGGGTGATATTGCCAAAACTGTTGAGTTGCAAAAACAGATTCTTGAAAATATGTGGCAACAGCTGAAAGTCGGTGGCACTTTGCTGTACATCACCTGCTCGATTTTAAAAGCTGAAAATGAACAGCAAATGGTGGATTTCTTCGCCAGTCATGCCAATGCGCAAGAACAAAAAATTGATGCAGACTGGGGAATTGAACAAATCCACGGTCGCCAGTTACTGCCACAAGTAGGTCATGGCGATGGTTTCTTCTATTGCCGTATCCAGAAAACTGCATAACCACACGACATAAAGACGATTCAAATCAAAAAGGTGGCTTTTAAGCCACCTTTTTTGTGTCTATATTTTTTTAAATCTACGTTTTTTTAAATATTTGTTTTTTAAATATATATTTTTTAACTGACAAATTTAAACAGCACTAAACTAAGCGCTAAAGATGCCATGCCAATGACCAGTCCATACACCGTTTCATGCCCTTTGGCGTATCGCTTTGCCGTGGGTAACAGTTCATCCAAGGCCAAAAATACCATCACTCCGCCAATCACGCCAAATACCGCGCCATACACACTAAAACTCATAAATGGTGCCAAAATAAAGTAACCCAGTGCCGCACCCAATGGCTCGGCTAAGGCAGAAATAAAACTGGCGCCTAAAGCCAAATCTCTGCGTCCGGTCGCCATATAGACCGGTAATGCAATCGCAATACCTTCAGGAATATTATGAATCGCAATCGCCACCGCTAAGGGTGCACCCAAGGTCGGACTTTCCAATGTCGCAAAAAAGGTTGCCAGACCTTCGGGGAAGTTATGTGCCGTAATGGCGAACAAGGTCAGTAAACCGGTACGCCTTAATTGCCGTTGTTCGATCTCGGCGGCATTGTTCGGTTCAATGGTTTCATGCGGATTGGGAATGAAATGATCCAGGAGCAAGACTAAAATCACCCCAGATAAAAAGGCAAAAGTACCAAAGGCAAAACCAAATTTAGGATCAAAAGCCTGACTAAATGAGGCAATCGATTTATTTAAAATTTCAGTCAGGGAAACATAGACCATTGCCCCGGCTGAAAAAGCCAGGCCGAAAGATAACAGGCGATAGCTGGGTTGCCTAAAAAATAAAACCAATGCTCCACCAATCACCGTGGCCAATCCGGCAAGAAAGGTCACTGCAAATGCGATCCACACTTGGTGCTGCAAAATGGTTTGCATCAATGTGCTCCATTTCAGAAACAAGAAAGCCATTACCATAAATGATAATGACTTTCGTTTACAACAACAATCAGTTTATTTGAAGATTCTTAGTCTTCTGGTTCTTCAGGATTTTTTGCCAGATGAATGACAGACAGTACCAGACCACCCCATAATAAAACAATGGAGAAAATCATCATGATCAATGCAGATGTATTCATATTCCTTCTCCTAACTATGACGATCTTTAACTAGGCTTAATAGAACGGCGCCCAGAATAAAGAATGCAATGGTGCCCCCACCGATCACCCACAGCGTACTTGCGGGATAATCACCATAGCCTTCTGCCATGATTGATTTCAGGGTTAAACCCAATGCCAATAATAAAGACAACGGCGTGATCACGGTTAACATGAACTTCCAGCTGCCCCCCAGCTTCAAACTGGCATATTCGTTCACATGCGTTTCCAGCTGTTTCATCAATGGACGGCGGAACCAGGACAATAAAATAATCGAGAACAGACCACCACCGACAATACCAATGTTGTTAGCGAAATAGTCAATGATGTCGACAAATGTAATGGCACTATGCGACGAGAAGATTATGGTCGACACCACTGCTGAACCACCAGCAATAATGGTCACTGACTTGTTCTTTGACCAGCCCAGCTTGTCCTGGAATGCCGCAATTGGCACCTGCAGGATGCTCACCATCGAGGTTATACCTGCCACTGTTAATGAGCCGAAGAATAAGAAACCGAACAGGTCACCGCCTGCGCCTAAACTGGAAATGATTTTCGGGAAGGCAATAAAGGCCAGACCGATACCACCAGATACTACATCTTCAACTTTGGCGCCTGAGCTGAACGCCATAAAACCAAGCGCTGCAAAGACACCAATACCCGCCAAGATTTCAAAAGACGAGTTGGCCAATGCCACCACGACGCCTGAACCGGTCAGGTTGGTTTTGCGTTTCAAATAAGAAGAATAAGTCAACATAATCCCGAAGCCCACCGATAGTGAGAAGAAGATGTGACCAAAAGCTGCCAGCCAGACTTTATAATTGGTCATAGCGTCCCAGTTCGGGGTAAAGAAGGCATTTAAGCCATTAACGGCACCGGGTAAACGTACCGCCTGAATCACCAGGATCGTGAATAAAATCACCAGCAATGGCATAAAGATTTTATTCGCCAGTTCCACCCCACGGCGTACCCCACCGTAAAGAATCAGCATGACCACCGCCCAAACGACCACCAGACCAAAGAACAGTACAGGCACAAAGCCGAACGTCAGACCCTCACCATTTTGCAGGTAGCTGTTGAAGAAGAAGCCTTGAGTATCTGTTCCCCACTGCTGCCCAAAGGAATAGAACATATAGCTGCCAGCCCAGGACAATACGCTGGCATAATAAATCCCGATGATCAGAGTCACCATCACCTGCCACCAACCCAGAGATTCTGCATTCATGAGTTTTTTATAGGCCATCGGCGGTGCTTTGCGGAACTTGTGTCCGACTGCATAATCTAAAAATAATAAAGGTAAACCTGCTGCAAAAATCGCAATCAGATAAGGAATAAGGAATGCCCCGCCACCATTTTCATAGGCAATATATGGAAAGCGCCAAATATTCCCCAAACCTACTGCAGAGCCAATTGCTGCAATAATAAATCCTGATCGGGCTGACCAGTTTTCTCGAGTATCTGTCATAGAACACCTAAGCCTTTAGATCCCTTTAAATGCCGCCTGTTGTTGAATTATCTGGCGAGCAAGAAAAAGTACCATTCAAAAATTAATCTTTTTATGTCTGAAGTTAGTTCTACGCCTTTTGAGCATGCTGTTCTAAATTGCAAACAGGCCGTCATCACAAAATCTTGCTTAAAGTCTTTTGCGTCTTTTTGCCTTTCAATGCTTGAACAATACCCATTTTTCCGAGCTTTTTCTGTAGTTTTTGCGGAAATTATTTAACTTTATAATCTATAAATTATGAATTGATCAAAATATGGCTGATTTTACCGTCTGTTTAAGTTAGCGTGCTCTTTTTTAAACCTGATATTTTTTTTGTTTGTTTAGCTGAATGGCAATCAGCATCTTTCAAAATACTGATTGCCTGGAAATTTTTTTATCTTTTAATCGCTAGAATACGCTGTTCCTGCATGTCACGAATCGCATATTGCACGCCTTCACGTCCCAGACCAGAGTCTTTTACACCACCATAAGGCATGTTATCAACCCGAAAAGAGGGAATGTCATTAATAATCACGCCACCGACATGCAAATGATCCCAGGCATACAGCATTTTATTCAGGTTCTGGGTGTACACCCCGGCCTGTAAACCAAAACGGCTGCTATTGATTCGCTCTATACCTTGTTCAAAGCTTTCATACTTCTCAATTATTGCCACAGGCCCGAACACTTCATCTTTATACACTTCTAAAGAATCATCGACATTTTCAAGCAAAGTCGGTTCAAACATCACCCCGTTCAGCTCACCACCGACCAGCAGGTCTGCGCCTTTTTTCACTGCCTTATCGACCCATTTTTTCAGGCGCAAAGCTTCTGATTCTTTAATCATCGGGCCAACCAGCGTGCTATCCAGGCTAGGATCAGCAGCTTTAATTTTTTTCAGCTGAGCCATCAGTTTTTTCTTCAGTTCGGCATAGACATCTGCATGCACCAAAATGCGCTGCACACTAATACACACTTGCCCGGCGTGATTATAAGCCCCGCCAATCAGACGATTCACCAAAGCATCGCTAATTTCAGTATCCGCATCAATCATAACGGCGGCATTACCACCCAGCTCCAAGATCACTTTCTTACGCCCGGCACGTGCTTTCATGTCCCAGCCGACCACATCCGAGCCGGTAAAACTGAGCAGTTTGAAACGGTCATCGGTGACCAGTACATCGGCATGTTCACGCGGACAGGGTAAAATTGAAAATGCACCTTTGGGCAAGTCGGTCTCGGCCAGAACTTCGGCAATTTTCAATGCTGAAATAGGCGTTAAGCTGGCTGGTTTAAGCACAAATGGGCAACCGGCTGCAATTGCCGGAGCAATTTTATGCGCGGTCAGATTCAGTGGAAAATTGAATGGGCTAATTAACGAGACTGCACCAATCGGGGCATATTTCATCATGCCTTGATAACCCGATGCAGCTGCTGTTACCGCCAAAGGAATCATGCGCCCGTCATCCAGCTGGGTGACCGCATCGGCCGCAATTTGAAAGGTATTGATGAGACGTTCCACTTCAGCAGCCGCTGCCTTGCTCGGCTTACCGCCTTCTGCAATCAGGATTTCGGTCAACTCTGCTCGCATTTCATTAAAGCGTTTCACACAGTGCAACAAGATTTTTTGTTTTTGAAAAGGTTCCAATGCTGCCATTTCTTTTTCCGCTTTTACTGCGGACTGAATGGCGTTTTCGATGGTTTGTTCATTTGCCAAAGCCACGCGTGCATAAAGCTCATGCGTATATTTATGTTCTACTTCAAGCCATTGCCCGGTCTTAACCGCTTTACCTGCAACATACAGAGGATAATCAATCACGTTTACAGCTTGATCTGCCATATAAAAAATTCCTTTCATTTTCTAGAAATAACAGCAATGCAATTTTCTTTCATTCACTATATGATGCGCTGAGTTGGACAGCAGTTCACTATATTTAAGTAACAAAATTATTTTCTAAAAATAACGGATCACATATTCAGGATATCCATGCAATCACTCAAATTATTTTGCTTCATTCTTGGACTTGGAGCAGTCAGCTCTGCACAGGCCGACTTCATTGGTGTTAAAGCCGGCATCGATTACTGGAACTACAGTGCAGATTTAAGCAATCCAGCATCAGCACTTCCACAACCCCAGCTTGAAGATGATCACGGTATGTCATTTTCGGTTGCCGTAGAACACCCGATTCCCTTTTTACCTAATGCCAAAATTAAACATACCAATTTACAGGCTGAAAGTAATCAGAGTCTTGCCGGGGTGAAAAGCCATCAGCTTGATCTGGATTATTCCGACTTCATTCTGTATTACGAAATTCTCGATAATGTGGTCTCTGCCGATGTTGGCCTGGGTGCCAAATTACTGGATGGAAAGATTCAGCAGAACTTTACCCAAAATACTGAAGTCAGTGAAACCTTACCCATGCTCTATGCAGAAGCAGGAGTCAAACTGCCATTCACGGGACTCAGTGCCAAGGCAGAAGCCAGTTTTGCCAAGTTAACCGATAGCCAAGTGACTGATGCTCAGGTAGAACTGAAATATGATTTTGTCGATACCCTACTGGTCGATGTCGGTGCCAAAGCCGGTTATCGCATTTTAGATATCCAGCTGGAAGAAGGTTCAGACCAGGAAACCAAATTGAAATTTAAAGGACCTTATATTGGTCTAGAAGCGCATTTCTAAGGCATTGTTGTACGCTTTAGCTTACATGAACTGCAGAAAACGACAGCTGTTCAAGCTGTTTGATTCAAACTATATTTAATTCATCAGGAAGCAGGAAGTTTCCCAAACTAAAAACAATAATAATCAGTTTGAGCATCAGGATGTGAGGTAGGACAGGAGTTATACCTAAGTCACCAATACGAAGAAGCCCTATCAGGATGATGGGGCTTTTTTCATGCCTCAAATTAACTTCATACACACATAAAAAAGCCTCCCGCAGGAGGCTTAAATTTTAAGAAAATTTATCTTGTGTGAATTCGTTGCTTCAAGAACGGATAGGTTGTGCAGGTGCCGCAACTTTTGGTTCAGCTTTAATTTCAGCCTTTTTTGCTGGACGGATAAAGAAGATAGCAAGTGCGCCAATAATTCCAGGAATCGCCACCGCGATAAAATTCCATTTATGCGGCAGTTCCATGCCCAAAAGCATGCCAATCACGATTGGACCTACAATCGCCCCGGTACGGCCCACAGCCGATGCCCAGCCAATACCCGTTGAACGGACTGCAACCGGATAATACTGTGCAACATAACTGTACAGTAAAATGCTGCTGCCAATTGAGGATGCACCTGCCAGGCTCACCAGTAAATAAATAACAGGCTGTGGAGAATTGAAGCCGAGTCCAACTAAAGAAAGTACGCCTACAACCAACATACCAATCAGAACGCGTTTAAAGTCAAAGCGGTCCGCTAAAACCCCTCCACTGATTGTTCCAATCACTGCGCCAACATTCAATGCCAGTAAGAACATTAAGCTGCTGCCTAAAGAATAACCTGCTGCCATCATCAGTTTTGGCAACCAGCTGCCTAATGCATAAAGCATTAATAAGCACATGAAAAATGCCAGCCAAAACAGGAATGTTCCTACAGCACGATTTTCACTGAACAACTCTTTTACTGAAGTACTTCCCGATTGATCAGTCGAAGCTAAAACCAATTGTGTATTTGCGGACACTTGCGCTGCCGGCTCAACTTTTTGTAAAAAACTACGCGCCTGATCTTGCTTGTTTGCCTTCACTAGAAAGATTAAAGATTCCGGCAGGAATTTCCAGAATAATGGAACGAACAGTAAAGGAATCACTGCAATATAGAACATGATTTGCCAGCCATAATCCGCAGTAAACCATGTTCCACACAACGCTGCCATAATACCGCCTACCGCATAGCCACTAAACATGGTGGTCACTAAAGTACTGCGTACACGCTGCGGTGCATATTCTGAAGTCAAAGCCACGAGGTTTGGCAATACACCGCCTATGCCCAGGCCTGCAATAAAGCGTAATATTCCAAATTCTGTAGGATTAGTGGAAAATCCGCCTAAAAAAGTAAACAGGCTGAACAATGAAACGCAAATTATAATCACTTTTTTGCGGCCAATTTCATCCGCCAACATGCCAAAGCCCATTGCGCCAAACATCATGCCGGCTAAAGCGGTACTGGCCAACATGCCTGCCTGCACGGCACTCATGCCCCACTCTTGCATGAGTAATGGTAAAACCACCCCATTAATTGCCAGGTCATAACCGTCAAATAACACAATAAACAGACACCAAAGCACAAGTTTCAAGTGAAATGACTTGAACTTGGCTTGATCCACTACAGCATTTACATTCATTGTTGTCGCTGTCATGAGTACTCAACTCCAATGTGAGACTTGAATTTCAATCTACAATGGGTTTCTGGTGGAATTTTGTCCACAACTTGAAAGGCATAAAGCTATACCTTGAAGGTATAGAAAATCCTTTCTGGAATAAAATGTCAGGACAATAAGCGCTAAAAGTAAGGTTTTTTGTTACATATTTTGCTGTGAACTATAGTTCATCTTTATTTTATTTAATAAAAACAATATTTTAAAAATTTAAAAATTTATATTCGACTAAAGATGATTTGATTGAAAGATTGTCAGAGTTTGTCGCCTAAAAACCCTAAAATGATAGACACAGATATCTCGGAGTAAGCCATTAAACGTTGACTAAAACAGAATGTTTATCCAGCTAAAAACAGCAATAAAATTTGAGCATCAGAATGGATAAATACAACCGAATTGATCTTAAAACTACTGATATAAAAAAGCCCTATCAATGTAGGGCTTGTTTTATTAATTGATTAATGCAGACTTTCCAAGCTTTTTAGATAAGCCACAACATCTTTATTGCCTGCCATTTCAGCCAGCTCTAAAGCAGTGTAAGTACTGCGATGATCGACATCTGCACCTTTGCTGACCAGTAGCTTCACCACTTCCAGATGATCATTTTCAGCTGCTGCCTGTAAAGCGCTATAGCCTTCTTCATCGGCTGAGTTGACGTCCAGACCTTCTTGAAGGCGCTGTTCAACCTGTTCAACGTCACCGATTGAAGCCCAGTACACCAGTTCAGGAAGATGAAGCTCGTCGTCATCTTCAGGGATTGGGGAGATTGAGTTGAGTTTCAAAATTAAACTCCTTAGTTCTTTCAATATAAAAATATGATAGATGTTATCAAAAACCTTCTCTTCATATAAATTGTGAATGTATTTTTTTATAAATAATTATCCAAATAAAATTAAATACTTATAAATAACTATTTATTCTCTCTATTTATACCTATCCAATATTTCTGTTCTAATAGAGGAAGATTATCAATTTTTCCATTTTTTTTATCGATAGCGGATTGTGATAAAGAATATAAATATGCCGAAACTCGATGATTACCATCTAAAATAGTTATACCTTTATTTTTTTCTAGAAATAAGATCGGAGGTTTCGGGAATACTTTTTCAACTTCTAAATATTCTAATACTGAATGGAACCGCTCTTCTAAATTATTAATTGATATTGAATAAACATTAGTTTTCCTTAAAACAGCACCTTCTACCATATCAAGTAAAACTAACTGCCACTCATCACAATATTCATCTATTGGAATATAAGCATCTATTTGATCCCATATAATGTTTTTCCAGTAGTGTAATGACTTATTTCGTAACAGGTATTTCCAACGACCTATAGCATTTCCTTCATTATCCCAGGGCATTCCATTACTTTCTACATAAGGTAAAAACCACTGTTCTAGAATATCGGTAGGAAAATTAGGTAATATTTTTTGGAGTTCTGAAATATTATCTACCATTTTTATCTCTTTAAAAAATTAATAATATTTATAGATTTAAGTTATTTCAAGTTTACTAATTTAACATTAGAAAAGCCCCCTTTCGGAGGCTTCTTATTTCAAACTTAGTTTTAAGCTTCTGCTGCAACGGCTTTCGACGCTTTAATCTTTTCAGATTCATCTTCACTCATAATCAAAGCAACCGCAATTGCAGTGATCAGCACAGGTAAACCGACTGCCATAAAGTTGAAGTGTGCAGGCAGGTTCATACCCAATAAGCCACCAATTAAGATTGGACCTACAATCGCGCCCATACGACCAATTGCAGAAGACCAACCAATGCCTGTTGAACGTACAGCAAGCGGGTAATATTGCGCGACATAGCTATACAGAAGCATTTGCGAGCCAATTGAAGCTGCACCTGCCAAGAACACTAAAATATACAGAAGGAATTGATTGGATTGGAAGCCCATTAAGCTCATTACAATCGCACCCATAATTCCAAGGAACATCAGCACAGGTTTCAAGTGGAAACGGTCAGCAAGAATACCACCGCCGACGATACCAACCACAGCACCCACGTTCATTACCATCATGAACATCAAGCTGTTATCCATTGAGTAACCAGCCGCCATCATAAGTTTCGGCAACCAGCTGCTTAATGCATACATGGTCAGTAAGCAGGTAAAGAACGCAAGCCAGAACAACAAGGTATTGGTTGCACGGCCACGACGGAACAAGCTCACCACGTTTGCAGCTTCAGGCACGCTTTCTTGCGGTAAAGTGAATACGGTGTTGTCAGTTACTTTTACATTCGGTGCCAAGCGACGCACGATACGACGTGCTTCAGCCTGTTTATTCTGCTTCACCATAAACGCTAAAGATTCAGGTAAGAATTTCCAGATCACAGGCAGTAAAAATAAAGGAATACCTGCAATAAAGAACATGATCTGCCAGCCAAAATCTGGGGTAAACCATGAGCCGAGTAAAGCAGCCATTACACCACCCACGGCATAGCCACTGAACATTGTGGTTACTAAGGTACTACGCATCTTTTGCGGTGCATATTCAGAGGTTAAAGCCACAAGGTTTGGCATCACACCGCCAATCCCAAGACCGGCCAAGAAACGTAAAATACCAAATTCAGTCGGATTCGAGGCAAAACCGCCTGCAAAAGTCAGTCCGCTAAACAGCACGATACAGATCATGATGACTTTTTTACGGCCAATTTTATCCGCCAATGATCCAAAGAACATTGCGCCAAACATCATGCCCGCAAGCGCCGTACTGGCTAACATGCCTGCTTGAACAGCACTCAAGCCCCAATCATTCATCAGCAATGGCAAAGTCACGCCATTAATCGCGAGATCATAACCATCAAATAGGATAATGAGTAAACACCAAGCAACTACATTAAAGTGAAATGGCGTAAATTTCGCATGATCTACTACAGAATTAACATCTATTTTTTCCGTTGTCATCGTTCTCATCTCCCATGAGTACTTGTCCATAAATCCTACTGATCATTGTGATAACGAATCAGCCCGAGCGAATATACTGAAGCGTGTTTTGCGTCACAATAAGACTATATGTTATGCAACTTTCGTCTATATAAATGGGTATTTTTATATCCTGATTCACATATCAAAATATCAAAAACCATTGATATATATAAGTTTTATTATTTTAAAAAATATTTTTACTATTTAAAAATCTTTTTGCTTTCTTAAAAGTTTATGAATTTGAATAACAAAACCCCTTATTTAGCAGTGTGTTCGCTGTACGCCCCTGCTTAAACAGGCTGCTGACAAAAGCAGGTTCAGCAATTTTAATCTCGCTTAAAGCTAATTGAGTTTGTGCATTTAAACTCAGCTGATCATCTAAACGCTGCATGATTTGACGGGCATTATCATGCTTTTGGGCTTTCACCAAGAAGGTCAATGATTCAGGCAGGAATTTCCAGATCAGGGGCAATAATAGTAATGGTATACCCGCGATAAAGAACATGATTTGCCAACCAAAATCAGGGGTAAACCATGCGCCCAATAAAGCTGCCATCACACCACCTACCGCATAGCCACTGAACATTGTAGTAACCAAAGTCGCACGTAAGCGTGCTGGTGCATATTCAGAGGTTAAAGCTACCAGGTTTGGCATTACACCACCAATGCCTAAACCGGCCAAGAAACGTAATACCCCGAATTCAGTCGGATTTGAGGCAAAGCCGCCTGCAAAGGTAAAGCCACTAAACAGCAATACACAAATCATGATAACTTTCTTACGACCAATCTTGTCTGCCAATGTCCCGAACATCATGGCACCAAACATCATGCCTGCAAGTGCTGTACTGGCCAGCATACCTGCTTGTACTGCGCTTAAGCCCCAATCTTGCATTAAGAGTGGAAGCGTCACACCATTAATTGCCAGGTCATAGCCGTCAAATAGAATAATTATCAAACACCAGAACACGACCTTAAAGTGAAATGGGGTAAATTTGGCCTTATCAATGACCTCATTCACATTAACTGTATTCATTGTCACGTCTCACCTCCTGTGAGTTTTCAATTTCATCGTTTTTTAACCGCGACACATGACCTTTAACTCTTTGATTTTATTTTTATTGATTTATCGCGCCATGCTTTCGCAACTGCGCTAGTTGAGCACGCTGAACTTTTCTCAAATACTATACAAAGGTCGCAAAATGACGTGAAAAACTAGACTCAGCGGTCCAGTTTTTAATCAATTTAGTCGCAGGAAAAGGAGGGTTTTAAGTGAATTATTTTACTCATCTATGAAAAAATACTAGATGGCTCCACACTATACGTACCAGCAGATATCAGAAGACAGACCAGAATTGCAACTTGACTCAATAAAGAAATGAAAAAACCTTTTTATAGCTAGCAGCAGACAGAATATATTGAAACAGTAAGCCACCAATGCCTAGCATCACCACAAAAGTAATCAGTTTATGGTCTATAAATGATCCTATGGCTTGGGTGATGAAGCCATTAATAATTAAGCTAAACGAAATAGCCCAGAATCTGGTTCGCTCTGCCCCAAAGTATTCAGCAACATATTTAGTTGGAAAGTAAATCAAAGCCAATATGACCATTAAAATGAATAGAATTTGCCTAATTTTTCTAAATTATTTTTATATTTCAGTTTATTAAGCTCATTATTATATCAAAATAAGTGTATTTTTTAGACGAATTATTATTTTAAGCATAAAAAATCCCCCTCTACTTTTGTAGAGGGGGATTTTAGGAATAATGAGCTGGCGATGACTTACTCTCACATGGGTAACCCCACACTACCATCAGCGCAAAGAGGTTTCACTTCTGAGTTCGGGAAGGGATCAGGTGGTTCACTCTTGCTAT
>Ga0308160_10001114_pt1 | contig 40686 bp, 40 predicted proteins | sample PhyFR1_FD_201036 | JGI IMG/M metagenome (GOLD analysis project Ga0308160, IMG submission 201036) | Phyllosphere microbial communities from UC Gill Tract Community Farm, Albany, California, United States - DLSLF.R1 | ecosystem: Host-associated > Plants > Phyllosphere > Unclassified | place: USA... | reverse complement strand
TCTTTTGCCGTTGCATTGTTTTACGGATAGCTTTAGTCTTTTTCTTCTTATATCCAGCTTAGCCAGTTTCCTTTGCAGAAACTTCATTTTATCTTCGTATTTCAGATATTTTTTTTCATTCGGTATTTTAATCCCGTTATCAAAGACCAGAAAATCTTTCAGTCCGAGGTCTATGCCACATACCTTATCGTTTACAGGAAGTTTATGCTGATGACGCTCATATACCACTGATATTTCGTATTTCCCGGATGCGGTTCTGGATATCGTCGCAGAAGAGAAGTTAACAGGGAATTCCTGAGACAAACGGATATTTAATGGTTCCTTACATTTGGCTATGTAAACCTGACCGGATTTAATCATCAGGGAATTCTTCATCAAACTGATGCTCTGACGATGATGTTTTTTCTTGAATACGGGAAATTCAGATCGTTTTTTAAAGAAAGCGTCTAATGCCTTACCCAAATGAATAACCTTCTGTTGCAGGCAAACCGAAGATACCTGATTTAAATAAGCATATTCAGGGTTTTTCTTGAGGGCTGTCAGAAAAGCATTACGTTCCTGCGCATTTAAACCTTTTCCGGTCTGTTTATAGTTTTTCTCACTTGCATCCAGAATCATATTCCATACCTTACGCGCACAGCCGAAGCTTTGCATCAGCAAAGTTTCCTGCTCTGGTGTCGGGTAAAATCGGAATTTAGCGGCTGCTTTCATGAAAAACCTTAAAATAGTGATATTTAATACATATATATCTGTTTATTATATAAAAATCAAGTTTTTCTGGAATTTAGCACCTTATATCCCCGAATAGGAGGGCGGGGTTTTACGGCGAGGATGGATAAAAAATTAGATTCTTTTTTTATAATTTTCTGATTCTTGTGTAATTGATGAGTGAACAATTGATTTATTAATTGTATTTTTTTCAATTTCACTGATCTTACTTCTAATATTATCAGATGAAAGACCTTGCAAGCGTAATGAGTAATATGAATTATATTTCATTTTTTCATTCTCTGTTTCATTATTGTTTTGATGTATAGTTGATGTGCATCTAAACAAAATATCATTTACAGATAACATTTTTGTTTGTTGGGGAATGCCAATAATATTATTTTTAAAATCAGAGAAGAAATTCTGGTAAAGAACATTAAATGTTTCATATAGTTTATCAAGATCTTTCTCATCTACATGTTTTTCAATATTTGAAATATTTAAGGTTAAAACTTCATTAAAGTTATTGCGATTAACCATAAAAATAATATCATCAAAACGAATAGATAATATTAATCTTAATAAAATAATTTCTTGCTCTGCTGAGATTTTAATATGGTGTTCATTTTTGCTCATAAAAACCTCTTGGTTAAAAAAAATAATAGAAGATATTCTATCATAGTTTTTGTGAATGTTGTATAATAATTTAATAGAAGATTTAATAAGGATTTTTTTATGGTTAACATGATTATAGGAAATAGTGACAAAAGTTTATCTTTGAAAGAAAGAATAGATAAATATGCTGTTCATGCTGATAGTCTGTTTGGTCAAAATAGAGTGAAGATTTTGCCTCCATTAGACGTTATCTATGGATTATTCTTTTTACTTGAGGATTTAAATAAAGAAACAAAAGAAGATGATAACAATTATGGTAAATTATATTGGTATCTGGATAATGAAGGTTTTTATAATCTAAATAATCGTAATAATATAGTAGATAATATATACGATCTGATGATCGAAGAAAAACTTGTAAAGAAAACAGACCTTTTTATGAATACGGTTGCAAAATATACTAAAAGAAAATTTAGTCATGAATCTATTTTTGAAGATATGTCTAAAAAATTTGCTAACGAAAGATTATTGGAAAAATTTATAAATGAAATGGATGACCTTGCTTTAGTAGATACATTAGATCTTGATAAAATATTAAAAAAGAATCATAAAAAAATAACTTTAAATATTATGAATATATTAGACAGAGAAGGGTATGATTTCTTTACAAAAAGAGTCAGTGGGTTTATTCCTTATGAATTAATGCCAGATAAAATTAAAAATAAATTAAAGGATTATTATCCAGAAAAGTGTGCTGATTATGAAAGAGATTGTTTACTTAAAAATTTAGAAGAACCTAAAGCAGAAAAAACAATTAAAAAAAGAATATAAAATGAAAAAAATAAAATCAATATTTGATATAGAAAATGAGCATGATTATCTTAAAAATAAATCAAAGATAAATATTAATGAACTTGATGAAAATGGCGAAAATGCGTTATTTTCTGCTGGTGCAGCTAAATGTGAATGGTTAATAAGAAATGGAATTGATATTAACCATTTAAGTCCTTATAATGGGTGTAGTGCTCTTTATACAGAATTTGAAATGGAATCGGATGAAAGAACAAAAGTATTAATTAAGGGTGGAATTAATATTAATGCTTTAAATAAAAATAAAGAAACTGCTTTATTTTATGTTCATAAAAATAATACAAAACTTCTTTTAATAGAAAATGGAATTAATATAATGCAAATAAACTCATATGGTAATGATGCATTATACTATAGTGATAAAAAAGTTGCAGAGGTTTTAATAAAAAAAGGAATTGACATTGCAAGATATCCTGAAAATTTAGATGATATTTTAGAAATAATTTCCTCATTTTCTGTTGCGAATTTAATAAAGCGAGAAAAAGATAAACTTTTGTTAATTGAAAATATAAAACAAGAAAAAAATATTATAATGAATGAAAATTTTAAAGATTATAATGAAGAAATGAAAAAAATAAAAAGAATTTAAAGGAAAAAGAGAGTTTAACCTCTCTTTTTTTATTATAATCTTTTTTTGTTAGCACTTATAATATTAGGACTTTCTTCTACTAATGAATTAATAAGATGTCTCTTTTCATCCATAGCTGCTATTTCTGGTATATCTTTATTTTCTCTGTATATTTTAGAAAAATAGATAATATTCCAGTCTCCGGTATAGTTATCATTAATAGCAGAAATAAAATCAATTATCGGCTGCTTATTATTCCCTTCTGAAATTAAAGCGATGACTTTTTCTATACTTTCATTATCAGGCTTATTTTTATTAATATAATAAGCTAACCATGAAAGTGTTTTATCTGGATTAATTGTAGCATATCTTTCATTCGTATAGTTATTAATAAAAACAGAAGCATTAACAAATCCAATATTATCGGTGTTAACGATAAAATGGAATAAAATATCTTCCATATTTCCTTTACTCTCTAATATATTACCTTGTTCATCTACAGGGGGTTTAATCCATATATTCCTTTCATCTTCATATGGAATAGCAGATTCCATTCCTGGATACATACCAAATAAATTGATGTGAAGTAAATGAATATAATTTCTGTCCACATTCACTTTTTCTTTTAATAGAAGCTCCATAATTGTCTTTCCACTTTTATTAATCTTATTTAAATGAAAGTGTTCAGAAATAAAATCATAAAGGCTATATTGTTCTTCATCAGAATAATTTTTATCTTTATATATTGTTTTTATTAGCTCAATGTTTTGAACATTATTTTCTATATTACTGTTATAAGAGTTGTATCCTTCGCCGTATGCTGGAATTTGAATTAGTTTAACAATAAATGGTACACCATTTTGATCTTCATGTAGTAAATCTAATTTTTTAGATATTCGTTTAAGAACCCTGAAGTTCTGAACGGATAAAGCGGTGAAGGCTATACTTTCTCCATTACTTAATTTAAATTGAGGATCATATTTATTTGAACGATTAGAATAAAACTTACTAAAATTTTTTAAATCAAAATTATGGTGAGATAGTAATATATTTTTAACAACTTCCATCTGAGAGTTAATAGAAACTTCATCCGAAATATCTTTGTTCTCTGCCATATATTTGTTGATAAATAAATTAATTTGGTTTCTACTGTCTTCTCTAATATTTAAGGATTTAGAACCACTAAAGTATTGAATAGCGTCTACACCTGAATTGTTCTTTTGAAAGAGATCTGCACCTTTGGAAATAAGATATTGTAAATCATCCTGATGAGTACAATTCATCAATAAAGTATTACCATTAGTGGAATCCGGTGTGTTTACATCAAAACCTTTATTGAAAAACCACTCATAAACTTCTGGTTTATTAGGAGTATAATTAATAGTCTTATGAACCAGATTTCTACTATAAAGAAAATCTAATATTTGTGAATTTGTTTTACCCTGAAAAAGTGTATCCAGATATTCTGCCTTTTTGCTTCTGAATAGCTGATATGCAGGTTTTGTTTCTATTTCTTTATTATTTTCTTTTATTGTTATATTTTCAAAAGGATTACAATTGTTTTTTATAAGAAGATCAAGTAATTGACTTGGAGATGTTTCGCCGTCTTTACTATAATGAAAATTAAGCATAACATGGTAAATTAAATTTTTACCTTCATTATCTCTTTCTGATAAGTCATATTTATGGTGTAACCCATTTTCAATAAGTATATCAATAATATTAAAATTTTTAGCTTGTGCAGCTATAAGGAAAGGATTTTTCATTATTATACCTGTGAATAAAATATATATTTAATTATACTACTCTTATATATATTAGTCTATAAAGCATTATTAATAATAAAAAATGAGATATATAGTGAAATTTAATAATAAGAAGAATTATTTTTACAGAAATATTTCATTTAGATAAAAAATAACCCCTTACTAAAAGAGGCTATTTTTATATTTAATATGTTTGATTTAAAACTTTTTCAATATGGAGACCATACCCCATACTGATACCATCTACTTCTCCATTAATAACTCTAAAAAACTGTTCTACAGCATATACCATTTGTGCTGCTGCTTTCTCAACAGGAACTTTCCCTGTTCCTGTTCCCATACCTGGTAAAATAATGGTATCAATAGGAATATCTAAATTTTTATTAAAACGATGGATAGAAGTTAAAGCTGCCCATGTAGCAGTATAAGTAATATCTTTAGTGTCTAAAACCTTTGGGGTTCTCATTGTTGGAGAATAACATAAATAAGGGATATCTTTATGTGAGGTAGGAATGACTAAAGCCGATCCTACAGGAAGTTCCCCAAGATAATCATCCAAAATCGTTTTTTGTAATAGGTTTTCTAAATCTTGACCAAAATAATTTCTAATGGCTAAATCTACACCACCCGTTAAAGCACCAAATGAGTTACCAGCCCCGATCATGCATGAAACCGAATTACTATAAGATATATTTTCAAAACCCCCATGAAAAGCGTAGATGTTATGGGTATGTTTGAAGTAGTGTACCTCTTTGAAATGTAAGACAAAATCAATAAATTTTTGGTTAAGATCTGCTATGATAATTTTCAATTTTAGCTCCTTAAATCGTCTGATATTTATCAATATATATGCATTTAATGAAAAAAGCTACCACCAACTCTTATTTTTTTAATATCAGAATATAAAACTTTTATTTTTAATTGAAATAAACGTTTCATTTTCAATATAGATAAAAGGCATTATAAAATGCTCTCAATTACAACATTCTATATACGTATATTAATCAAATTCTTTTCTTTGTTATTTGTTGTTGATTATTATCCAGTGCTGATAAAATATCGAATCCTTCTTTTTTAATACTAACATCATTATAAAATTTTTTACAATATTCAATTTCATCCTCGCTGATTGATGCAAATACATCTTCTGAGTCGTTTTCCATTTTTTTAATAAGTTTTTCTAATGGTTTTATATCTATATTACAGTTAATTAAATAATCCGCTATTTCCATAAGAGCAATATAAGGTAATGTTAAAAAAGTTAAATAAGTTAAAAGATTATACCCTTTTTCATCTTCAATTTTTAAATCAATACCATTATTATGAAGTAATTTAGTTTTATCTAAACTAATATTGTAAAAGGCGGCATTCTTACCATTTTTATCAATATGGTTAACATTTATATTATATTTAATTAAGAGCTTCATTTTTTCTATATTATTAGTAGTAAATAAGGCATTTACTTCTGTATTATGTGTAAGAATGTTAGGTTCAGCACCATGCTCAAGTAAGATTTTAGATTTTTCAAAAGCACTATCAAACAAAGCAGTTTTTCCAAATTTATCTCTATGGTTTACATTTATTCCATGTTTAATCAGGATTAAACTTTTGCTTGCATCAGAATAAAATAAAGCATTTTCACCATGCTGGTTAACATAATTTATATCTGCACCTTCTTTCAGAGAAGACAGAATATCTTCTGTCGAGCAGTGGAATAAAATATCGGGGTCATCAAAAAACATATAATCTACTCCAGTATCTGAAATTTATTCTCATTATATACAAGTTAAGGGATTAATGATACAAATTTTTTTTATAATTATTGCATTTTTAATGTCAGGGTGAGATAATGCTTAAAAATTTAAGGGGGGCTTATGAAAGTTTTTAATTATGGTGGTTCTATAAATTTTATAGATGAAAATGATGTTTTTTTAGGATATGAACTATCATCTTCATGTTCAGAATTTGCTGATTATAAAATTTTTTATGACAGAAAAGGCAAAAAAGAAGTCACATATAAAAATTATGATGAACTAAATGATATTCTGGATGGGTACTTTTTTGATATTACTTTTATGGTCTCTTTTTATGATGATAAAAATACCAAATCTAACATAGCTCTGTTTCGTTTGATAAATGAAAGTAATAACAGTATTTATCTTGGCTTATCAAATCGTCATAATGGATATTATGTTCATGGTTTTTGTCTTGAAAAGATAGATATTTCTGATTATTCAGATGAAGAATATGAATGCAGTTTTGGAAAGTATTGCAGGGAAATAGCACCAAGAGTTCAGTATTTTTTTCAGGGCAGTATTTAAAATAAAGCCTCAATAGAGGCTTTATTCTTTTTTAGAGTATATTTCTAAAACTGTTATCTCGGAATTATAACCCAATCTTATAGGGAATCCATTCCATATACCTGTACCATTACTTAAATAAAGTTGAAGATCACCTATTAAGTAATACCCCGAACTTAATCCGTTATTAGCCTTTTTAACTATTTGTGCAAGTAATGGCATCATACCACCATGTGTATGACCTGATAACTGTAAATCAACATTAAAAGCAGAATTTTCAAAGGCATTAGATGGTCGGTGATCCATTAAAATAACAGGTAAGGAATTATTATGATTTTTTAATGCTTTCTCTATATTATTTGGTTCCTTTCCAAATCGGCTTGCTGCTGGATCAGTTACACCAGCCAGAACAAATTTATCAGAATATCCGATTAAAACATGTTCATTATTAAGCATTTTAACATTGTTTTTTCTATATTCATTATTCCAGCCTTCAAAATCATAATAATATTCATGATTTCCTTGTGATCCATAAACACCATATTCAGCCTGTAAATTTTTTAATGGTATTATATTATTTTTATAATCCTTAGGCATTCCATCTGTTAAGTCGCCTGTAATAACTATTAAATCAGGTTTTTCTTTATTTGTCTTTTCCACTACTCTACTTAACCATTCTTTTGTTAATAAATTACTTATGTGTAAATCAGTAAGCTGAACAATTTTAAAGCCATCAAGGGAAGGAGGCCATTTATCAATATGAATAATGGTCTTTTTTATATCAGGAACTTTATTACCTTGATATAAACCATATATTGCAAAAATTGTTGATAAAAGAATTGATGCAATAATTACTTTATTTGATAATAAAAATATATTTATTGTTTTAAAAAAAGAAACAGGAAATAAAGAAATTAATCTTATAATATCCAGTGTTAATGTTGTTAAAAAAAGAAACATACAAAAAGTAAATAAAAACTCCCAGGAATACAAAATAGTTTTGGGATAATTAGCAACCATGTATCCACTGATCTGCTTTGAAATAAAATGTAAATTAGCACCAATGATAATTAAAATAGCTAAAGTACACTTTATATATAAAGGAGCTGATAACAAAAAAATAGTCCTTATTAAAAGATAAATGCATAGAATTGTAGTATAAATAAAAAACATTCTTTTAATCCTTTATGTACAAAATTATAGTAAAAATCAATTATGCTGGAAGGTCAAATATATTAATGGAAAATTAATATAAATTTATGTATACTCTTTTAAAATTCATAAGAGGATACAAATGATGAGTGGAGTTAACCAAATAAGTTTTATTAGAAAAAGCATACTTAATTTAGCAAATGAAATTTTTGAAAATGTAGAACCTTATGGAGATGAATACATTCTGTCATGGAGTGCTAAATTTAGCATGGACAAAAAATTAACTACAGAAGAAATCAGGGAAAAAATCTTCAATACATTGGAAAAAACTTTATCTTTTAAAGAAAGTGATAAAAATAATTCCACCATAAATGAAATCTATCCATTATATACAAACTATTTTTCATTTCATCGTTTTTTTGATGACATGCTTAATAAGACCTCGATTAAAGATTTTAAAATGTTCATTTCAGTAATAGAAGAATTGCTTAATACTAAAAATATATATGGTCGCACAGACTTTTATCGTTCATTCCTTTTGTTTAATTTGGGACCTTTTGATTTAAAAGAAAATAAAGAAAGAATTCAATATATTTGCGAGTCCAAAATATTAACATCTTCTGAAAATATTTGCGATATATCTACCAATAATTTAGGTAATGAATATTGGGCTGATTATGAGAATAAAGAATTTTATGAAAGATATATCCCTGTAGCCTGGAATTTTATGTCAGTATTTCATGATGTTCCCTCAATAGTGCAATACAGCTTTCCAGACTTTGAAAAAAAAGCCAGAGATTTTTCAAGTTTTAATATCAGGATGTATATGGATATTAGAAAACAACAAAAAATAGATCTTCTGAAAATAGAAAAGACTATTTTACTCAGGAAGTTTTCTTTAGGTTTGTTATGTGAAATACAAAATGAATTAGATTCTGGTAAGTTAAAAAAATCTATTAATAAAATAATAGAAGATTTTCTAACGGAAGAACAAAAAAGAATTCTGTTATTGGAGCCTTTGCAATCATTAAATATAAAAGCCTTTAAAGAAATGATGAAGTTATATCCTGATGTACTTGAAACAATAAGTTATAAAGATATAGCATCTTTAAATATTGCAGGCATAAGTTTAACAAGAGTGGTTAAAAGAGAAGGTACTGAAAGTTATGAAGCTATAAAAAAAGTTATAAATAAATATAAACTTAAAGAAATAGAATCTGGAACATCAAAATGGCAAGAAATAGTTAAAGAAAATATATGGAATATTATTAGTATAACTAAAAATAATATAGAGAAAAAACAAATAAAATCTGATATTATGCCTGTTAGTAAAAAGAAAGTAAAAAGTAAAAATCGTCTGTAAAAATATTAAAATGTATTGAAATATAAAATAATAATACTATAATGAATTTACTAGTATTATTTGATTTAGAGGATTTTAAAATGACATATAGAGAACATGCAGGACTTCTTTTTTATTAAGTTACTTACTTAATAACAGGAGTCAAAATGGCAAGAACTTATAGAAGAAAAAATGGTTGTAAATGGTGGAGAAATAGAAGCTATAGCTGGATATATATTGAAAATCCTTCATGGGAACAAATAGATATTCATGAAAAAGAACAAATTTCTCGTTATGAAAAACGTGATCTTGATGTCAGTATGGGATTAAACAAAAAAATGCTTAAATGGCATTCTAATGTTCTTCGTAGATCTGGTAAAAGAGAACAAATACATAAAATAATGAAAGAGTCTGATTATAACAATTGTGACTATGATAATACTAAAGAGCTAAAGACAAAAATGTTAGCCTGGGTCTATGATTAATAGTCAGAAGTATCGAATATAGAAGTGTTAAAGCCGAGCCTTTGGGTAATATCAATATAAGCCCGTATGCTTTAAATGCGAATACTGAACTAATTTTCCTACTCGTAAATTACCATAAGTTCAGGGCGTTAACACTTCTTCCCTTCTTTTAAAAATTTCTATTATTTATAACAAAAACATAAATGGTAAGACTGTTTATTCATTGAAAATATATGAATTAATGGTAATATATATAATGTAGATAAATAGAAATTATCTGGAGATAATATGAAAGAAGATATAAAACGTATGATATGGGAAATTGAAATAAATATACTTAAGTCTTTATATAATAAAGATAACTCTTCAATTTCGAAAAAAATAGAACAAAAATATAATGCTATGACTGGTAAGAATATAGCTAATGAAAAAGACATCAAAAATAGCACTATTGTTACTGCTCCAATTGAGTATGGAAGAAATGCTATAATAGCTCAAGCAGCTAAAAATGTAGCATCTGCTATAGGTTTAAAATTTAAAGACAGACCTGATGCTGAAATGAATGACGATGAATTACTATTTTTTAAAATACCGAAGGTCTTTATTGGCGGTTTGAGCTTACCTGTAAATGCAATTAAAAATTCAGGAGCCACTATACTAATGATGGATGAAGGACTGAAAGGAAATTCATTCTTTCAATCAGATTTACTAGATCTTATAACAACTAAAAAAGATAGTGTTAGTGGTGTGGAAATGAATAATATACATATCACAATTTCAGAATATGAAATACCAGATATAAAAACTAATCTGGAAAATAAAATAATTAATAATTCAAACATTTCTAAATCGCTTAAATCAAAGGAATTATCTCCACAAGAAGAAAAAGAAGAATTAAGTAATAGCTTAAAAAGAAGCTCTGTAAATAATATGAAATTAAAATAATAGTAAAAAAGTTATAAAAAAGAAGACTTCTCAGTCTTCTTTTTTATTTAAACTTTATATTTTTTCCTATATTCCTTATTATCATTGATTACCATATCAGTATTTACTTTCCCCTTGTCTTTTATTAAGTTCAATTGAGTTTTAGATACAATATTTATTTTCGATTTTTGTGGCATCAAGTTGGAATTCTGGAAATTATTATCAAATTTACTATTTATATTATTAAAGTTAGTATTTAATGCCATTTCAAGATGTTTATAAAACTCGTCATAACTGTCCTTTTTAAACATTTCAATGAAACCATTATATTTAGAAGGTGCGTAATTTAAATATTTTTCTATTTTTTGAGCCTTTTTCATAACATTTTTTAACACGTTAAATGCATTCTCTACCTGATTATTATTATCAATGCTATCTTTAATCTTTTTAATAATAATATTTCTTGTTTCCAGTATTTTTAATTCAACAATATTTGGTGTTTCGAAACTTTGGAAGCTGTCTTTTTTCAGGAAATCAACCATAAGCTTACTTGCTTTTTCAAGTTCTTTCTTTTGCTGATCATCTTTAATGTTTTTTATTTCAGTTGCTAAAAGTTCATTAAAGAAAAGATCTATTTTTTTATCAAATACTTCGTTTGTTTTGTTGCTAATAACATATTGCATAACTATATCTTTTGCTTGTTGAACAGGTGATAAAATAAATTTCAATTTAGTCGGTGCAACATTACTAATGGTATTAAGAGCATAATTATAAACAAAAAACACTTCATCAGAGAAAAACTTAGCATCTTGTTTATAGTTATTCTGCGATTTCTCTGCAAAATCAGAATACATATCATGGTCTCTTTCTAAAACAGTAATAAAAGCTTTTGCCTGGTAAGCAAAGAGAGAGTCTTTAGTAGAAATTTTGGATGAATTAAGTAAATAATTTAAATAGTCCTGATTATTTAACAAACGCTGATTTACATCTCTTTCTAAAGGCTGACTTAAATTATTATTTCTATGAATTTGGTGGATACATTCATTTATATATTTAAATGTGCTTTGAACATTCTCTTCCTGTAAAATTTTCTTAATGTATCTTTGCGTTACAGAAAGCATTTTTATTGCTTTCTTAGCATAAGCAATTTTATTAGGAATACTCATTTTATCATTGTAATATAAACTATTAGGAATAATTTCCAGACATTCAAGATATTTTTTAGATTGTTCTATAAGCTCTTTTTTCTCTATAGGATCTTGTGTATTTTTTATTTTAACTTGTAATTTATCATGTTTAGATAAATTATTTTTCATTTCTCTAAAGTATTTGTTAGGTAAACTATAATTATCTGTAAGAAGCTTACCTGCAAGAGATACTGAAATAGAAGCAATTATGCCTAAAGAGACTACTGCTAAAGGTGTTTTACTTCTATAAGCATTTAAAGCAGTAGCTTTTAATGCAGCTATATGGAAAAAACTTTTTGAAGATTTCTTTAAGGGTTCACTTATATCAACCAATGAATTTTTAATCTTTTTAAAGAATCCTTTATCTTTATTGATAAAAGCAATTCTTTCTTGATGGTCTTTAAGTAATAGAAATTTGATGCAATCTTTTTCATTTTTTTTAGATAATACAAAATCTACTTGCTCTGAATAAAACTGATCAAGTAGATACTGCTCTCTGATTTTCTTTTTTTGTGGTTCTTTAAAATTTTTAAGAACTTTATCTAGAGTCATGGGTGAAAAACCTTATATTTTATTTATATTTATTATATAAGGTTTTTATTAATGATACAATATTGTTAAATATATTTATATGAAGTCCATAAATCAAACATAGATTTAAATTCTTCATCCGTCATGCAAGGCTCATTATTAACATATTTTTGATGTTCTTGTTCCGTTTTAGAAATATTCACCTGTGTTTCTGAACTTACAGTATTACTTTGAAGATATTCAGATTTTCTTTTTTCAAATAATCTTAATTTTCTTCCAGGGTTTTCAGAGTAAAGAAGATAATCCCATCCTTCATTATATTTTCCTTCAAGAGCTTTATTCATATCACTAATAAATGATTTTATTTCTTTATCAGTCAAAATATACTGAATTATCCAGCCAGCACTTGAAAGTTCAGATATATACTTCTCTTTATCATGTTCCGAATTATATTTATAAAAAGAAATATCCCTTTGTTTTGGGTTTTCAGAATTAACAGATACAACTACTTCTTTTTTCTGTGTATTGAGAGAAAATTTTGATAGTTTTTTTGGCTTTTGAGTATTAATTAAATTATAAAGTTCTTCTATTTCCTTATATGTCCAGATATTAAATAAATCTAAATTATCATGACATAAGTTTAATTTATAAAAATTATATAAAAAAGCCATTTCATTATCAGCAATAACAGGCATTCTGAGTAATTTATGATATTCCTTATTATCAGGATTTTCTTCTATTTCCTGGCGAGTTAATGTATTATTCTTAGGTGTGAAATACATTGCATTTATATAGAATAAGCACTCTTTTGGAAAGGGAGTTTTTTTATGATCATTATCAATTGACAAAAGCTCACTGCTTGCAGGGAATTCTTTATTTATATCCTTTTGTTTTCTAAAATCATAATATTTCATATAGCATCCTAATGTTGTTTTAATTAATACTATATGAAAAATATTAATATTTCAAATTATTAAAATAACAAAAAAATAAAATGTAAAGTAAAATATATTATTTTTAGCAAGAGATATTTAATTTTTTATCCATCCTCGCAGTAAAATCCCATCCTTCAGGGCGAGGTGGGGGTCAACTAATCAATTCAACTTATTGTTTTATGTAAAAAAATATTTGATTTTTAAATTTACAGATGTTACCCTTTATTACCTAAAGAAAACAGGAGCATTATATGAAAAAATTTATGAAGTTTAGTGTTGTAGCGTTAGGTTTAATGTTTGCAGTTCAAGCAAACGCTTCTGGAATAGAAGTAAGTAAAGACAAGAAAACAGTATCTCTTTTTATGAATACTATGGGTGAAAATAAAACTTCCGTGAAGTTCGAAATTCCAGAAAGTATAAAACAAGAAGTAATTTCTTATAATGTAAGTGCTTTTAAAGTAAAAGTTGATGATGATTCTGTTGTTTCTGGAACTGGTATTTATGATGAAGGTTCTGAAATGGCTAAAGTAAATGGTGAATTAATTTATAAAAGCAATCTGTTAACACCAGGTGGTGAAGTTGCGTTTGTTAGTTCTGGTGATGAAAGAAGTTATACAAAAGGAATAACTTTAGATGATAAAGTAACAGAAAAAGATGGTAAAAAAACTACAACATCAAAAATAACTGGTGTTGATATGGATTCTGTAAAATCAGGCTTTTCTCTTTCAATGATAAAAGTTAATAAAGAGAAGTATGTCTTTTTCCTGCAACAATCATCACTGGAAGAAATGAATAAATTCAATAAAAATAATGTTATATTTGAACTTCCAGTAGTAAAAGGATGGGAAACTTTTAACACAGTAAATGTTAAGCCAGGTAAAGTAGTCAGATTCGATTCAGGAGTTTATGAATCAAAAGGTGGAAATTATAAAAACGTTTATGTTATTTCTATCAAGAATGTGCAATAACAAAATATTTAATAAAAAAGAGGGGGAACCCTCTTTTTTATATTTAAAAATCGTTGATATATTTTTAATATAGTAATATTTATCAATAATTAAAAGTAAAAATTATTTTTCTATTATCTCAAAATAAACAATGTTATTACCTTTTATGCAGTGTTTATTATTATCATTATATTGTTTGTTATTTAAATAAAATTTGCCTCCAATTAGGTATTTTTTACCTTCTTTATTTTCCCAAAAAGCTTTTTTATTATTTTTCTTTTTATCTTTTATTGTTGAACTCAAATTTGAAATAAAATGATCACAAACACTTTCACTCATAGAAACTTTTGCGAAATAACTGTTATTATTCTTTTGTTTTTCAATAATATTATAATTACCCAGATGATTAACGTTTTCTTTATTATTTCCTTCCTCAATAATTTGATATACTAAAGATTGTGAAGATAAAAAAGGATATAATATAAATAACATACAAACTATACAAAGAATAGTACCATGTAGAACTAACCAATCACTGTTAGCTTGCCCTATAACAAAAAATACAAAGGTAAACAAATGAATATACTAAAATCATATTTATTCCTTGTTGTTATTTATATTATGCAAGAAATATTATATGTTAAATAGAATTAATCAATTATTTTTATTAATATTTTTTTATACAAACAAACTTATGTTATACTAATCTAATAAAATTTATAAAAAGGCAATTCAAATGAATTTAATCAAACATATTTTAAATAATTTTAATCAAAAATCATTTAAAGAAAAAATTCAAGATGATTCTTTTATTACTCAAATATGTTCAAAAGAATTATCTTTTATTAATAATTTAATTTCTTTCACAGAAAATAAATTAGCAGAAGAAAAGCATGTTAAATATACATTTTCAGTAAGAGAGCCTGCATCCACATACAAACCAGCTTCACCAATGAAAAAATTTAATTTTGATATGGATGTAATGTTAAATGGTAACTATATAAGTAATAAAGAAGAATCAGATTTATTAGGTCATTGGACTACCAAGGAAATCCCATTTAAAGACTTTTTCCTAAAAAGTCAAAAAGATATTTTCGAAAAGTATTTTAATAATTTTAATAATAAAACAATAACAAGACAAAATAAAAAAGAAATATATGCTGGTTGGTTAAATGATTTTTTTAAAAAAAATAAAAATATTTTTAAAATAGACTCAAAAATAATTAATGAATACTGTGCAAATATAGATAATCAAGAGTATAAAGATATAAAAGAAAAAAACACTGGCATCCCTTTATTAACAAAAAATGGGAAAGAAAGAGTAATAATGTGTCAAAAATTAATTGCAGAAAAAGATTTTAATACTATTAATGAAATGATAAAAGATATTCAGGACTTTCTTTTTTATGAAGTCATAAATAAAGATTCTATCTTAATAATAGAAGTAGAAAGTTCACCTATAAATGAAAGACAAAAATTTTATACATTAGAAAAATGCGATAATGAATTATTATATATGTTCAGATTAAATAATGAAAATACAGAAAATCATTTTGTAGGAAGTTTTTTATCGCCAGAGTGTCAATCAATGTTATTAAAAAATCCCAAAAATAGAGTGTTTGAGATAAATAATATAAGTATTGATTTTGATGATATTATACCTGAAATACTTAACAGAGAAATAATCCTATATTTTAATGATATAATTAATAAAAATTTATCAATAAAGAAATATTGTGAATATGAAAAAGAAACTATTTTAGAAACAATAAATTTGGAAGATAATAATATCAAATTAAAATCAGAAAAAAGGAAAAGATTATAAAATAAGCCCTTTCAGGGCTTATTTTTATTTATATAATGAAGCTATCAGATATTTCTTTTGAGTAATGATTTTTATATATATCTAAAAATAACTTAGCCAATCTGTTGACCTGAGAAATGTCACTCATAAAAGAAAGATAGGCTATAAGATCTATTAAATAAATATCCCTTTTTAAAAGATAATAAAAGTGATTAATAAAATAAATAAAGTCTTTATGTGTAAGCCATGATAAATTATAATTTATATTACCAGATATTTTAGTATCCATTAAATATGTGATAGAATCACTATTATTTGTGTCTGATAATAAATGAGGATGTTCATTTATATATGAGTGTTTAGAAAACCATTCACTTTTAAATAGAATATGATTTTTTTCTCTTATATTTCTCAAAAAAGGAATGTCAATTTTTTCTATAAAATCGATATAATCCAGATTTTTATAAGTATTTTTATATTCTCTAATATTGTCTATTATTTTATATTTTTCTTCTGTAGAAATATCAGGATAATGATATGTAATTACCTCTAAAGGTATAATTCCAATATTGGATACTGTCTTATTATTAAGATTAATTTGTTCAAAAGTAAATTTTAACAGTTGGGATTTTATATAATCAACAGAAATTTCTTCTGTGTTTAATAATCTTTTAGATAAATTTTTTATATTGGGTTCAGTAAGGTAGTAACACATTTCTTTATTTTTAGTAAATGAAGTCATATTAGAAGAAACTAAGTTTATTATTTGATATTTCTCAGACATAATATCAAGAATATAATTCCTAAAAATTTTGTCTTTTTCATTAATGCTTTTAAATGTTCTTTTTAAAAAATCGATAACCGTAAATGAGCTTTCACTCGTAAAGTATAAGTTATCTGTAAAATAATCCAGATATGATTTATCGTTAAAGAGAGAGTAAGAACTTAAAGAGACATTAAAGATTAGATACGAATGAAGCTTTACTTTGCAGTTTTGAGCTTTCATGTCTGTAATATAATTAAACCATTTATAATCAAAAAAATTAAAATTATTACATTCAATATAATTTAAGAAATTAACACGTTTATCCTCAATGAGGTATTTACTTTTATCTGATATTTTCAATATATCAATTAATGAAATATTGTTTTTGATGTAATGATTAATAAGATCTTTAAGTTTATGATAATAATCATTATCAGTTGTCATATAAGGGGAAATGATGTTAATGATTTCATCTGCGTTGAAAACAGAAAGAATATTTTTACTGTTATTTTTTAAATATTTTTGGTAAGAAAACCAATCTTTATAACCTAATTGATTAACTATAATTTTTTGAATAGAAGAAAGTTTTTTGACTTTATTTACATTAATACTATTAAAAATATTTTCAGAAATCTTATCAAGATTGTTTTGGTTTATACATATCATAAATATATCCTCAAATGGATCGTTTTGTGATTTCGGTAGGCACTAACAATCATTAAGTTTATATTTAATACGATTATATGATTGTTTTTAATTAAATTTCTATGTGATTAAACTTTTCTCTTTTCAACCGAAGGAGGGCATAAGAAGATACCTTTTAAAATATAGATATATTTAAAAAGAAAGTCAAATATAATATTTGGTTGATAAATGTCTTGATTTAATACTTTAATTTATGAGATAATATTCTCTAAAATAGCTTTAACTAATTCTAAGGTGTAATTATGAAAAATGAAAACAAATTGTTTCAAAAAGTGGCTGTATTTTGGATTAAAGACATAAAAAATATGGATAAAGCCCAAATTGAAAAATATTCACAATATGAAAAACTTTTTAATGAAAAAGGCTACAAGGTAGAGCCAAGAGAAATTAAGGATTTTCATGGTTCTATTTTTCCTAATAGTGTAAGGCATATCGGTGGCTATGGAAATCCTGAGATAGTAGATTTCATTGAACATCTGGAAAAAAATAACGGAAACGCAATTTTAAATATTTAGAAAAACAAGATAAAATATGAGAGCTTTTAAATATCACATGTCTGTCCTTAAAAATATAGATAATAATATCTATAAAACTATCAGGCTAGAAATTAATTATGCGTATATTCTGCATATTCCCTTAATTTTATTTATTTTAACCTTTTTTCTGGCATCCATAATTATTTTTAGTAATGTATTTAGTGACATTCAATTAAAATATTTGATATTCATTGAACTGTTAATGATATTTTTAGGATTGTCTTTAACTTCAATTTTTATAATAAATTTCATCAATTGTATTAAAGTCATACAGCACAATATTCCTGAGAGTCTCAGGGAAAAAATGGATAAAATAATATTAATAGAAAAAGAGAGAGACTTTCTAAAGAAAAATAATATAAATAATAGAACTTTGAATAATAGGCAAAAGAAAAGGCTTTAAAGCCTTTTCTTATTCGATTTAGTTAATAATTGTTGTTCTTTTAAAGTATTATGGATAATGTTTTTTTCATTTCCTATTTTAATTATTGGCTCCAGAATGACTCTGGTTTCATGGCTATAATAACTTAAATAATGAAAATTTTCATCATAATACTTTATTAAAAGTTGCTTATAGTTTTCATTGTGTAAATTTTTTATAATTTGTTTTTCAAGCCCGGTCCTCGCACTTCGACTTAATACATCATCATACCCAAAGTACTTAATAAAAATAGATAAATCAATATCCGGGAATTTAAAAAATAAATATTCAATACTTTGTGGATGCATTGAGTTGAATATACAAGGATATTTTCTATATTCAACCGAAGGTAAAGTTAATCCATGAGAAAATAATAAATCAATTTTTTTAACACACATATGAATAGAAGTTAAAAGTTCAAATTTGAAATCATCATGATCATGAATTTTTATGCCATTTTTTAATAAAAGGCATGAGGTTTGATAATTAGCATACCATAAAGCATTTCTACCATATTGGTCTATATTATTAATATCGATTCCATATTTTATAAGTAGTTTTATTTTCTTTATATTATCAATATTTGGAATTAAAGCATTTTGTCGTTCTATATTTAAATTATTAACATTAATTTCATTTTCTAAGAGAGCCTGAAAGTTATCTAATGGAATTTTGTGATAAGCTAAAAGGTTTTCATTATCATCAAAAAGTTGGTTGATATTATAATAGTAAGAATAATCTTTTAGAAATTTAATAAGATAAGGTTTACAACGGTCATAAGTTTTAAAGCAGAAATATCTTTTTTTTACTTTTTCAAGCCTAATATGATTTTGTTTTTTTATTAATAGTTTTATTATATTTAACATGCAATACCTTTTAATTTTTTTTTAATTTTCATATATAATTTAAAGAAATTCAAATTTATCTAGTATTTAAAATAATAAATTTAACCAAGAGTTAAATCCTTTTTTTTATTTGTTCTCCATAAGAGTTCAAATTATTTGTTGTAATATTAGAGCTAATAATACCTTTTTCTGCATAAATGCAAACTTCATTTCTAAACTGTTCCTTAAAATCATAATCAAAAGTTGTATGAAAAATATTAAATAAAATAAAATCCACCAGTTTTTTCGTAAAAATATCTTGTATATTATTAACATTCTGCTGACTAAAAGATTTAAGTTTATTAGATTTAGAGATATACATGATATTATCTTCACTAAAATAATCAGAATAATCACTATTGTTTCGAATAATAAAAGATATGTTTTTTTTGGATATGTTAATAAATACTTTACTGTTATTTAAAAGGTTTTGACTTTCAATAAGACAACCAATAAAAAATTTTTTTAGAGTGTTAATATAAAAATCTTTTTTTATCGTTGCTCCATGCTCCTTATAAACAGGGTTAAATGTTTCATTCAGATTGTTAGGTAAGAGAGAGATTTGGTGACCATATAAATCAATTTTTGGAGAAGAAAAATTATTATTGATTAATTGCTCTATAAAAATTCTATTATTTTTAACAGGCGATAAATTATTAAAAAGGATTGCATACATATCTTCTTTATTTTGTTTTGTTATGACTTTTTGATTAAAAAGAAAGTCACTGGTCGTATTTTCTATAAATTTTAATACAGCATTATTGTCATTACCAAAAGAATCTCGTAAACCAACTTCATTAACAATATATTGATAAAGCTGTTGGTTAGTCTGCTCAATCATAGATAATAATTCGTTCATATAATCTGTGTTAATAAACTTCCCCTTTACATTGATATTATATATATTTTTAAAAATTATCCCATATCCACAATTACTGTCATAGTTTATTTTAACATTCTCATTTATAATAATATTGGGGTTTTCCTTAAAAATTTCCTCATAAATAAAAAATTTTCTCATGGTTAGAATGGTTATATAATCTGGTAAGTTTTTACTTTGCTCATGATAATATTTATTCAAATTCATAATAAAATCCTTAATTTTAAATTCTTTTTTTATTTATATGCGATTTTTGTTCTATATCATCTAAATTTTGATTAATAAGAGATCTTTCTAATAATATAATCATTTCATGTTCAAATTTTTTGTGAGAAAGAGGAGAGGAATCCTTACCATGTCGGGTTTCCATAACATTAGATAAAATAAAGCTTATAATATAAGGATTACCATATACTGTTATATCTGGAGAAGTAAATATATCATTTATACAATTTATTTTTACGGCACATTTGATATCATGATATTTATCTTTATAAGAGGAATTAGTGTAAATAGGATATGATTTTTCTTCAATAGTATGCTCTTCGTCATTTTTGAGAAAAAATTTTATTTTCTTATTTTCAAACTGAACCTGAAAAATATAATTGTTATTTACCTTATCATTTATCATTCCACTAAAATCTAAAAGAATATCTTTTATATACCTTTTTAAATATTCATTTTTACATGCATAATTATTATAATATATAGAGTTATACGTATCCTTTTTAGTAAAAGGCAGAGCATGTCTTTTCTCGCCATAAAAGTCAATAATATTCTCTTTATATTCTTTTTTATTTATGATCATATCATAAACGCCGACAAAGAAATCATTAAAATCAGTATAGCCTGTAACAGTAAAAAAATCTTCATAACGCTCTATTCTGTTTTGATAATTTACTGGTTCACCAAATAAAAAAAATGACTTGATCATATTGTTATAATAATCATAAAGTTCGCCATCCTCATCTTTTTTTAAATAAGATAATCTATTTGTATCAAGTTCTTTGTTAATAGTTTCCATGAATTCGTCATCAGTTCTTTTTAATTCTAATATAAGTGAATTAATAGTAGAGGGGTTTTTATCATTTTGAGGGGTGTTGATAATAATATTATTTTTAAAATCATAATCTAAACCTATGCCTTCATTAAACTCAAAATTGAGAAAATATTTATTTTTAATTGTAATTTCTGGTCTATTTTTAAATAATTCTTCTAAAATCAATAATTTTCTTACAACCAACGTTGCAGAATAAAAAGGAAATAAGGATTCTTGCTCTAAATAATATTCGATAGGTTTCATAAAAAATCTCTAATCAGTTGTATAATCAATTATAGACTGAAAAAAAAGGAAAAGAAACATAAAAAAGTTTTAACAAATGAGTATGATTAAATAATTAATGTAAGATGGTTATATTTAGTGACATTTTGAACCTTAAGTGATATTATAATATCTGAATATTATATAAAATCGTTTACTATGAGGCACTAATGACCACATTACATAATTTTAGAAATACCTCTGTATCAACATTAGGGTTAGATAAAAAACCTAAAAGAGATTTTGATATAATGTTAGAAGCAATTACTATGGTAGCGTTAAAACATAAAGTAAATTTAAAGGTAATGAATCACGAACAAGTTTTAGCTTTTGTAGAACGTAAAAAATCAGAAGTTGATGATGAATATAAAAATATAGAGCAAAATAAAAAACTTTCGAATAAACAAAATAATAGCAAAAACTCTAATAAATAGTGATTTATTAAAATAGTGCAAGAGCTTCTTGCACTATTTTGTTATTCAGAATACATCTACATCTTCTGCTTGTTTTTTGTATTTCATTTTCATATATCCTCTCTTTTTTCTACTTTTGAAATCATAATTCTCCCTTTTGTGATTGTCAAAATTATTTATTTTTGTTATAAAAAAATAAAAGAGGTAAGTATGCTTACAATAGTAAATGGCGATTTGTTTTCACAAAATGCCGAATGTTTCGTTAACCCCTGGAATATGAATTTTATTCCCTGGTTTTTATTGGTTCCTCATGGGGTATCTGGAAAATTAAAAAAAGTAGCAGGTTATAAACCTTTTAACGAGCTATTAAAAATGGGTTTATTAAAACCTGGCTCTGCTGTAATAACAAATGGTGGAAATTTATCTCAAAAAATTATTCATGTTGCAGGTTTGGAATGGTATTGGATTTCAACTTTAAAAGTTGTAGAAAATTGTATAAGGAATGCATTATTACTTGCTGAAAAGAATAATATAAAATCAATTGCTTTTCCTTTAATAGGAACTGGTGTTGGGGGATTAAAAGAAAAAGATGTGTTGCAGTTAATGGAAAAGGTAGCCTCTGAAAAAGTATGGAGTATTAATAAAATAATTGTAGTTAAATACCAAATCTCATAATTAGTTAATTATACACTGGTTCTCTTTTCAGGAAAATAACGATATAATAAAAGTAGTATAATTATAAATTGAAAGGTATAAAAGCTAATGGATATAAATAAGTTAAAATCAGTTTTAACAAATGATCACAATGACCATATGTTTTTGACTGACAGCAAAAAAAAAGAACTAAATAATTTTATTTTAACGCTTAATCAAGAAGATATAAAAGATTATTTTTTAGTTAGTGAAAAAGATATAAAAAATAATAATGTAGAAAAAATAAAACTAATAGAAAAATTTAGCTGTAATTTATCTTCCTCATTAATGAATAGTTTATCAGCCGTTCTGGATGATGAAAATTTTATAAAATTTATGTCTAATCATTCTATGTATCAACCACAGGATATCTTAAATGCTTCTTCTTATTTATCAAGAAAAGATAAAGAGGAATTTTTAAAAAGAAATATAGATTTTGTTATAAAATCAACTAATCCCATTGAGTTAATCGAAGAAAATAAGAAAGTAGTAGAAATTTTAAATGGTAAAGATTTTATAGCCAATATAAACTCATCTGAAAACTTCCAACCATTTTATATTTTGTGTAAAGACTATCTGGATGGAGAAAATGATAAAGTTCTGGCAGAGCTATTACAAAAAGAAGTTGATGCTTATTTAGAAGAAATATTTAGTATTGATAAATATAAGAAAAAAAGTATTGATTTATTTTTCATGGATGAAAATTGGTTTTCGAAAAGACATACAAATAAATACGATAATAAAGATGGTGTGGATTTTTTATTAGATGGACTAAATCGTTTTGCAACAGATACCTCTTTGGATTATGTTTATAAAAAATTAAATGAAGAGTTAGATAAAAAAGAATTTTTAGATTATTTAAATAATAGAGAATATGATTTTTTATTTGATTGTTTAACAACTACAGCGGCTCTCCCAACAGCTTCTGTGATGTTAAAATTATTTAAATTAGACAGATACTCTAAATACAAAACAGATAAACCTATATTAATGAATAACGTTTCATTAATGTTTGAAAATAATTTTGTAAAAGTAATGGATATTCTTATAAATAAGATGGGGGTAGAATCTCTATTTGGAAATAAAGAGGAGCAGAAATCTATCGCTTCACAATTTATGGAATTATCTAAATCTCGTTATTTTTTTAAAAATAATCAATTTGGGGAAAGTGGACCTATAAAAGAAATAGGTGATATTGCCAAAAAACTTAAAATAATTCTGAAAGGTGAGGAAATAGATAAAGATTTTTCATTTATTATAAATATTTTATCAGAAATTGAAGATTCACGATTTATTACAGATAAATGTTTTGATATAGAGAATAACTACAATAAAATACTGGAGCATAGTGATACACAATTTATGAAATTATTGTTTTCAGTGATGCCAGAAAAAGAAGCAGAAAATATTAAAAATCAGTCAAGAATATGTTATGAAAAAGCAATGATAAACAAAGGTTTGACTAACAATTTTGAAGAAAATAAAATAAAAAAAAGAATATAAAAGTAAAGGTGGCGCAAGCCACCTTTTTATTTGTTTAGCTATAAAAAACCAGATAAGAGCCAAATTTCTCTAACAATAAAGCAGTGCCATATAAAGTTAGTCCAACAGTCATAAGTCCAATAATCATATTCGCTTTAAATGTATAATAAGCCAACCACATGAAGATAAAAATATAATATCCAGTAAATACTAGCGTGGATATAAGCTTAGTATCAAAATATACATAGGAAGCTAAGGATAAAAATGTAATAATGGTAAAATATACACTGTAAAATGGTTTCATCTTATTTTCAATTTCAGGAGCCGTATTAAAAATAAGAAGGGATAAAATAATACCAGAAAAAATATACTGAAATCCTTTATCAAAATAGCCTAACTCTAACGGTGAGAAAATATATACAACAAGAGCTAATGTATGCATAAATAATAACGAAAGAAGGATATCTTTATCTTCAATTTCAGTTTTCTTAAATTTGCTAATGATCCAAATAAATAATGAGGTGATAAAAAGAGAAAAAGATGCAATAGATAAGAATCCAAAAATATAAGAAGGAAGTGATAAAGTAAAATAGCCAAAATAAAGCGTTGCCAGAATACCACCTTTTACAGCTACTAAGATTGGATTTTGACCAAATAACTTTTGAATAACTTCACTAAGCTTTTTATTTTTAGATATAATCCATGTAAGAGCTGCAATATTTGAAATTGCACCAAGCAAAACAATATATACCTTTTCAGAACTTAAAAAAAGAACTTCTGTTGGAAGAAACGTTATGGTTAACGATAGAGCCAAAACAATAAGCTGGTAAATAATGAGTGGAATAGATACAATAAAAAATAAAAGTTGTTTTACGACTTTTTTTACAAATTTTCCCATAGCAATTAAAATTAATAATACTCCAAGAACTTTAAATAAATTAATCCATGTTACATATTTATGCCATGTTGTTTCACTTTCAGGTGAAGCTGTATTCGCTATAACCTGCCTGGTTGCATCTTCTTGGGTGATAAATTGATTCTTAATCTCTGATGTTTTATCTTGCTCAAGATAACCAGCTTGACTTAAACTATCAATAAGATTTTCTTTCACTGTGGAAACAGTTTCGGCATGAACAGAGTTTACAATAAACATAAAAGAAAGAAGTAATGCTACAATAATGCGCTTCATGTTATGATCCTTATTTGTCAGGAGAAGGACATTATATAATAAATGATTACGTTTTTCTAGAGTTATTTTAACTATGAAAATAGTTAAAGAAGAAAAAAATATTTAAATACAATAGTTAAGATTGATATAAAAAAGAAAATAAATAATAGATTATAAATTTATTGACTTTCCAGAAAAATAATGACTATAATAGGAAATATGTTAATTTAAACAAACAGGAACTCATTATGTTAAACATTTATTTAGTAAGCCCGACCACGACAACTACACCGACAACCTTCGGTGGAACTGCTCGTGTCCCGGATACTGAATAAGTAGATCAGTGTTGAGTTTAAGAGGCGAGCAGAAATGCTCGCTTTTTTTATGTTTGTTATCTAACTAATTCGAAGTTAGAGAAATAACTGTTTTTGTGTAAAAAACCTTTATATATCAACAATTTATTTTAAATTTTTTTCAAAAAACATTTGACAAGAAGGTATGAAATAGATTATATTATTTACATAGCAGGACGGAAGAATAAAATAATCGGTGTGTAGCTCAGTTTGGTAGAGCACTTCGTTAGGGACGAAGGGGTCGCAGGTTCGAATCCTGTTGCACCGACCAGAAGTAATAAATCGGAATGTAGCGCAGTTTGGTAGCGCATCTGCTTTGGGAGCAGAGGGTCGTAGGTTCGAATCCTACTATTCCGACCAGAATTATGATTATCTCGGTGTGTAGCTCAGTTTGGTCAGAGCACTCCGTTTGGGGCGGAGGGGTCGCAGGTTCAAATCCTGTTGCACCGACCAGAAATAATAAATCGGAATGTAGCGCAGTTTGGTAGCGCAACTGGTTTGGGACCAGTGGGTCGCAGGTTCGAATCCTGTCATTCCGACCACACAATGCTGGATTGGCAGAAAGGCTGAATGCACCTGACTTGTAATCAGGCGAGGCGAAAGTCTCCGGTGTAGGTTCGAATCCTATGTCCAGCACCAATATGGTAAAATAATATAATGGCATTATACTGGCTTTGTAACCCAGCTATGAGAGTTCGATTCTCTCTTTTACCACCAGGTATATAAAAATGTTCCTTTAGTTAAGTAGGCAGAACACGTCCTTGGTAAGGATGAGACTCCAGTTCGATTCTGGGAAGGAGCACCAAATTTCAATTTCCCCTCTGTTATTTTTCTTAAATATTATAATCTTATTTATTTGATATACTTTAATATTTGATTTCAGCAAATATGAAATATATTATTGGTTTTATTGTATTATAAAAATTAAGGTAATAATATGATTTTTAAATGTGAAGATCCTGAAAAAAGAAGACTAAGCTTGGTAATGGGCAAATTTAGACGTTTTTTTTACCAAAAAAATAATATAAATACCTATATCGAAAAAAAAGCCTATCTTAGTCAAAAAGATGAAATAGTAAATAAAATGCAGGAATCCCTCCCAGAAGAAAAAAAAGAATATCTTGAAGAAGTTTTTATGAATCATCTTTTAGATAGTGAAATGACACATACAAGCTCAAATAAAAAGGTTGACTTGTTTCAAATACGAATATTCTCTTCTGACTGGAGTAGATACGATAACTTTTGTTGTCCAATAAATTTCTTTGACCAAATGATAAAAAGTAATATCAGTCTGGATGTTGAAGTAAATTATATAGGTGATAACAAATTCCAACTTAAGGTTGCAGAGGAAATTAAAATTTTTGATGTCAATGATGATGATTTTTCAAGTTCTTTACATGACAGCTTAACTAAAGCTCTGGATTCAGAGATACAAAAACCAGAAATCAAGAAAAAAGTATTATCACTTGTTCAGGGAGATATAGATTTTGTTAAAAGTAAAATAGTAGATTTATACCATTCAAATGGGTTGGAATGTAATATAGAGCATTTGATGGATGATACTCAAATTAATTTAATCGATCTGACAAGTAAAAAAATGTCTTTTTCATTAAAAATAAATGGAAGAATTTTAAAACCAATCATTACATGTCAAGATTTTGATGAATGTATAATTCAAGAAAAAGCTATGATAGAAAAGATTAAAATAAACAATGTATTATTAAACGATAATTTAAAATCCAAAGAAAAAAGAAGGATATGAATAGCTAAAAATAAAATAAATACACGGAAGCCTATTTAATTAGATTCTTTTTTTCTTATTAAATGTATTATTTTCAATAATATTACAATTAATTAGTTTTTTTTCATTGCTGACTTTTTTAACTGCAATATATGTTTCATAACAATTTTTTATTTCGTTTTCATATTGAGTATATAAATTATCAGATTCTATAAAAATATTTTGCTCTATAATATCAAAAGAGATAATAGCATCTGGTTTTTTTGTATAAAGTTTATTATTAAGGAATTGTGAAAAAGCATTTTGTTCTAAGATAGAAATTTTGACAAAATCTATATTCTCTATTTTTAGGCTCAATTTTAATTGATTAGTGAAACTATTTTTCCACACTTGCTGATAATTTTGAGACCTAACATTATTAATATTGTAAATAGCATTCAGAAAAGGATCTAACATAATGCATTCAAAGTTGTCTTTATGAATAAATCGTGAATCAACTTTAAATAATATCTCTCTTTCATTATTATAACAAGTAATAAAATTAAAAGAGCGTTCCAACGTAATTTTCATTTCAGTAGAAAAACCTTTATTGTCTACTGGAGCATCTTCTCTATACTCTCCACAATTGATAAAATTATCTTTTTTGTACATATAAAACAACTGAGAAATATCACTATTATAAGAGATGTAATTATAGAAATAATAAAAAATCATTTCACTTCTTTTATATTTTTTTCTGATTACTTCTACATAGTATGTAATTATCTCAAGTAAATTTTTTTTATTATATGGAAGTTTTTTATTTTCTGAAGAGATAAAAAATTCCTGAACCTCATTAGGCTTACTATTTAAGAGATCAGAACCCAAGTCAAACCCTTTAAAATGAACGTTAAAGTCCAAAAGGCGTGTAGATATAGAATTTCCATTGCCATTATAACCGATAGCAAGCTTACATTCTTTTGTATCATTGGAAAAAATTTCCACATCAATAGCATGTGTAAAAGAATTATGATCTATAAAATCATGATGAAACTTATCTTTATTATTTTGAAAAATTTCATAAAAATCCAGGTAAATAAATTCTTCAACAATAGATTCATAATTTAAAAAATAATAATCTTCCGAGAGGATTTTTTTTATTACCATAAAACTATTTTTATTTTTGTATAAATGAACCAGAGCTTCACAGAAAGTATGATTTTGTTTTTTTAAATTATTAGAAGTAAGGTAATCATACAATTTTTGGTTCATGGGTAAATTTCCTTTATGGATAAAGAATCATTTTATCATTTCTTTATTATAAATAGCAATCTCTTTCTTAACACTCCCTTCGTCCTGAAAATTAATAAGGATATCAAGATATCTATATTCTTTTATTTTTATGGCTTGTATCGGCATCAAGCTTCATCATTGCATTTATGCTATTTTTTTCATCATATGCTTCTTTGATCATTAAATAATTTGAATAATTTTTTCTAATTTGTTTTTCTATATCCCAATATGAATAATCATTTTTAAAAAATATTTTATCATTAATAAATTCAAAAGAGATCACAACATTCGGCACTGTTGAATATATTTTACTTTTAAGGAAAAAAGAATAGTTTTCCGTATCTTCTACTTGTATACTGATGAAATCAAGATTGGAGATTTGTAGACTTTTTCTTATTTCATTTTTAAAACTTTCTTGCCATATATTGTCATATATATATCTTCTCTTATTATTAATGTAATTAATAGCTTCTATTAATAGTGGTGCAAATTTAGAATTATAATTTATTTTACTGATTAATCTGGCATCTTGTTTAAATAAAATTTCTTTGTTTTTATAAGAACCAACGATAAAAAAACCTTTTTTTTCTATTATTATCCCTTCCCTTGCAGAATAAAACCCCTTTTCATTAATAGGTGCATTTTTTTCATATTCATGTATACGAATAATATCTTTACTTTTATGACAGCCAAAAAAAGATGTTATATCAGTTTGATTCATAATATTTTGGTAAATATAATAAAAAACAATTTCACTTCTTTTATAACGCTTCCTGATGCAATCAATATATTGAAACATAGTTTTTGAAAAGTTTTCTTTAGTATAGGATGAAGATATATCATTTACGAATATAAAAAACTCTTGTTTACCACTTTCATTTTTTTTAAAAAAACTATCATCTTTACATATTATATTAAAAATAAATTTATATTTAGGGTCATAATCAGCTTCATTTGTATAGCCAATACCAATTGTCATATTATTTTGTCTAAAATTATAAGATTCTAATGCTTTTCCAAATGAATAAAAATCAATGAAATCATATGTAAATGAATATTTATTTTCTTTAAAAAATTCATAAATATCCAAAAGTATAAATTCCTCTACGAGAATGGAATAATTTACATAACAAGTTTGCTCAGAAATGACTTTCTCAATCCCATCCATGATATTTTTATCTTGGTGTATAGAAGCAAACATTTCACAGAATGTCTGCTCTGTTTTTTTCATATTATTATCAATAATATAGTTGTATAATTTATGATTCATGATTATTCTCTAAAATATTAAATTTTCCAAGAATAGCATTTTAATTATTTGTTATTCAATTTATTTTATACCTTATTTAAATAAAGTTATTTATTTGCTATAATCAATATAAAATAAGCAAATAAAATAGGTGTGAATAATGGAAGGCGATAAAAAATGGTGGTTTGATGTGATCAATCATAAGACAATCAATATCAGTGAAGCTGAAATTATTTCTCTGATGAAAGAAAAACCATTAAATTTCTTCACTGAAAAAGCTAAGGATAATTCATTAAGCCTTTTTGCCAAAATGCTATATACTGATTATGTAGACTTTTTGATGGCTTTTTATGAAACATATAAAACAGAATTGAATGGAAATATTGCTGTTTTTATAAGCTCAAAGAAAACTGTTCCTCTGAGAGACTTTATTATTGAACATTTATCGGTATCTTTAGATAGAGGTTTTAATGAGAGCAACAACAATAAAAGAAAAAGATTATTACAACAATATTTTAACGATCCTTCCATAATTTTAGAGAATGGGAAGATACCACAAATTCCTAAATTTACAAATAAAGAGGAAGATATAAAAGAAAAAATAAAAGTCAGTTTTGATTATAATCTGGATTACCTCAGATTAATTCTTTTTGATAAAATAGTAAATGATGAAGATTATGAGAAGAATTTCATTAATTTTATAGAGCATTCAGTTAATTCAGAAGAGAATTTTAAAAGTGGAATAGATTTTTATAATGGTAAAAATATCGAATTATTGAATATAGAGAATATTAATAAATATAAAAGTTTTAACGAAAGAAAATATATAGAATTTATCCAGAAAGAGGCTTTAGTTTTAAGTTATGCAAGAAAAAATATAAATATGTCAAAATTTATATTGTCTCATATAAATAATAAAGAGAAATATCTTAATATTCTTTATAAATTTAGAGATAAACAAAAAGATTTTAATAAAAAAAGCAGTTATTTAACCAATAAAAAATTACCGGTTCCTGCATCGATAGTGGCAGGAAGAACTGATTTTCTGGAATTAATGATAGACTTTGGATATCAACTTTCCTATGAAGAAATTAATCTGATAAGAGAGAAGGAATTACATAAAAAAATTAAAAATTTTAAAGATGATTTTATAGAAAAATATATCAAAGAACTAACTGATAAAAATGAAGAATATAAAGCAAAATATATTTTTAAAGATTTTAATTCATTAAACAAAGAAGATTTTGAATTTTTACTAAATTCTTTAGATTTTAATAAAATAGATAACAATTCTTTACCAGTAATGCATTATAAAGTTAATCTAAATCAAGTAATAGAACTTTTTATAAATAATGAAGCTTCTTTTGTAGATGTTCTTATTGTTTTAGATAATAAAGATTTTTTAAAGAAATATGGATTAAAAAATCTAAATTTTTTACAGAAAGAATATTTAAACACCTCGTATATAGATTTCATAAGAAATACAGGAACAGATCAAGATAATCTTATTAGTTTGATAAATGAAATAAAAGAGAACATTAATCCTGATATAATCTCTGATCTCTATAAAGCATTTTTGAAAGTTAAAAATAATAATATAAATATTTGTTTAGATTATATTTTATCTAATATAATAACAAGAGATGAATTATTGGATAATAAAGATTATATTTTATGTCAATCTATAAATATGAACAGAAAGTTTATAGAAGATGGAAATGACATTACGACAAATCAAAAAAAACATTTAGTGAATTTATTAAAAAGAGAAATTGAACAAAACTCTCATATGAATAATGAAGAACTAAAAAATAAAACAATAAAAATTGTCTCTGATAACATATTAGCTATAAATAAAATAATTCCTGAAATATTAATTAATTTAAGACTGGAATTAAAGAAAAATAGTATCGAAAATATTACATTAGATACTCTTATAGAGAAAGGAATTATTTCAAACTCTCTTACACATAAGGATGATGTACACTCTCTAGTAAAAAGAAGATTATAAAAGCCCTTGTGGGCTTTTTTTGATCCACATTAAATAAATATTAAATTATTCCTATTATTCCAATTTATAAGGAATAATTATTCCAAAAAATATTGATTAAATAAAAGTTAGGTGTTAAATTGAGAATAAGCAATCTCAAAAATTATAAAAGGAAGATGAATGCCTATGTCAGCAATAAAAATGATTAAAGAAGTTACTTAAAAGGCCCGTTAGGGCTTTTTTTTTAATTAGTATTTTTACTAAAGATAATAGTATTTTTACTATTTTCAATAAAACCTTTCAACTGAAAAAGAGGTATGTATGAATGTAATATTAAATAAAAAAAGAGGCTTTACTCTAATAGAATTAACATTAGTTATGGCAGTTATTTCCTTAATTTCTTTTTTAGCTTTTAAAAGTATGTCAAAAGAATTTGAGGAAAGGCAAGCAGAGGCTAATGGAAAACAAATAAAAGATGTCGGAATGGCTGTAAATAATTATATTGTAAACCATTATGATGTGATTTCTAAATTACAAAATGCTTCTGGTGGAACTCTTGATATTGGTCCAAGAACATGTAATGCAAATAAGAATATTTGTATGATAACAACTGAAACCTTATCAAAAGAGGGTTTATTGCCCCCAACTTTTAATGGTAAAAATACATATGGGTCTGGTTACAATATCGTTATAAAAAGAGGTGGTGCATCTCCCTACTGGAATATTACGGGATTAATAATGACAGATACTCCTTTAATGTTAGGTTCCAGAAATGGAAATCCTCGTTTCGATTTATTAGGATTGGCAATGCAAACGGCTGGTCCAGATAGTGGTATGACAAAAAGTAGTTCCAGTAAAGTGGATGGATATAAAGGAACATGGAGTGCCAATTCATCTGATTACGAAAATATAAATAGATTAGGGTTGTTAGGGTATATAGCAGGATATGGTTCAAATTCCTATTCAGCTTTTCTTCGTCGTGATGGTACTTTACCTATGACAGGTGATTTGAATATGGGGATCAAGAATATCTATGGTGCGGTTAATATAACAGCGTCTGGGAAAGGCACCTTTGGCGGTGAAGTTCAGGCAGGTTCATGGGTTCACGCGAGAAATGGTTATGGGGATTTAGTAAGCTTTGGTGGTGATGCTTCTGCTAATGATTATGAAATTAGAATGGATGCCGATAAACCTTTAAGTATTCATATGAAAAGCAACCGCAATGATATTACTGCTTTAAAAGTAACAGGTGGAGTTGGTGTTACAGGTGTGCTTGATACAACAGGTAATATTACATCAGGTGGAAATATTACCGCAGGAAATTGGTTAATTGCACATAATGGTGGTGGTAATACTATGTATATAGGTGGTGATGCGGCACCTCATGCAAATGGAAGTTTAGCAAATGATTATGAAATAAGAATGGATACCGCAAAACCCTTAACAATATGGAATACTGCCATGTCAGGAGACAGAAAACAAACTCTTCTTGAGGTATGGGGAAGTCAAAAGATAGCAGGTAATTTATCAGTAAGTGCAGCTAACACTGCTGACGGTTCTATAACAGCCTCTGGCAATATACAATCATCTCAAACTGTTTCTGGTGCTTATTTACTGCCTACTTCAACAGTAGTTGAAGGTACTGCTTGTATGGACAATGGAAAAATAAGTAAAAATGCAAATGGTGCGTTGCTTTCTTGCCAAAATAAAGTATGGAAAAACGCATTCAATAAAGATAAAGGTTATTTTAGCAGAACTTTGACAGGTACAGGCACTATAGTTTCCTCTGAAGATTATTTTTGTTCTGTTAATGGTTGGCTAAAATGGAAGAATACAAGAACGGGTAGTTATAGTTTATATGTTGAAAACGGGATGTGGAAATACTGGAACAATGGCGAGTGGTTAAAAGTAGACTGTTTTAAATGGTAAAATTAATGAAGGAATTTAAATAAAGCCCGTAAGGGCTTTATTTCTAAAAAAAATAAGCAATAAAATTTTTTTTCTGCGACAAAATTCGCCTGATAGCTCTTTCTATTTCCATATCATCATTCTTTTTATATAGAACACCATCTAAATAAAGATGTTCTCTAATATACGATTCATTTTTTCCTTTAAATAAAGGATTTAGAAGCCCAAAATAGAAAGAACTGGAAACTACTATATCGTTGTTTTTTATTACATTAATATATCTATTTCTTTTTAGAAAATAACAAGGGCTTAATTTTTTCAACAATATTTTACCATTTTTAGGTCCAGCAAATAAGCTTCTTCCTTTTTGTTTATAAATAAGAGGGAAGTCTATAGTCAAAAATTTATTCATAATTAGTCCAGTATTGTATTTATTAATAGATTTATAATCTTCTTTTTGTGTCAATGTTTTTACCCTTGTTTTTATCCTTGTTTTGATTCTCTGGCATTTTCATGTGGATCATGACATTTTCAAAAGCAGCCTGGGAATCTTTTTGAGTAGGACTTAATACTAAAGGATTTTTATTTTCAAAGGTTGCTTTATATGTTTTTGGAAAAGATTTTTTGAATTCATTTATTTTATAAGCCAATTCTTTTGCGCCATATTCTATATATAAATTAAGAAACATCTTTTTAGCTTGCCCTGATTTCAATAATTTAAGTATTTCAACAACAGGGTTGTTTTTTGTTTCAGATATTCTTGAAAGTAATTTTACAGCCTGATTAATGCCAAGACCTCTATCGCTTTTCAGTATATTATAATTGTCAGGAATAGCCTCATATAATTCTTTATGATATAAAGAGGCTATATCAAGATCATCTTTAAGAAGATCTCTGACGATAAGACTGCCTAATACATCTTTGTTGCTAAATTTTAAAGGATGGTTAAAAAAATCTTTAAAATAATCTGATTTGTTAATCCAACCCTCTTCGAACCCACTTTTAATAAGATCGGAAAAAATATAACTCTGAGTTTCATTAAAAAGACTAATTACTTCATCTTTTTTATTTATTCTGAATGAAAAATATAGAGAGAAAATATAATCAAAAGTAGTCCATCCATTTAATGAATAAGAATCGACTTTGTGAGTATCACATAACATATTATAAAGATTATAAGGTTCGATTGAAAGAGCAAACTCTTGATTAATAACTCTATCAATAAAACGTGTATAATCAACTTTCTGTTCTTTTGGATTAGAGGAATTTATACGAAACATAAAGAATAAAAATTTTATATCATCATTAATAATATTCTTAATCATTGAATCAAACATTGGATCTTCAATCAAAAAATCAATAAAACCAAACAAACCATCTCTTAATTCAGTATCTTGTATAGTATAGAGTTTTTTTTCATTATATGTTTCTAGTTGGTAAATTTTCTCTAAAGTTTTAACCGTGGAATAAATAATAACTTTTACTAATTCCAGCCTATTTTTATAAGAAGATGACAAATATTCATTAATGAAAAAATTTAAAAAAGAATCTTCATGTTTTATAACTATGATCTTCTTTTCTTTCTTCTGTTCTTTGTCTTCAAACCTCATTTCATAATATTCTTCATCATTACAAATAAATAAATCTTCTTTTGGAATATGTTTCTCAATCGTTTTTTGTATATCATTAAGTTCCATTATAAATCCTTATAATCTTTTTTTATTTATAACTGACTGTTCATTTTTTTCAAGTTTCATTTGAATCATAACTTTTTCAAATAAAGAACAAGATTCTTTGTTTTTTTTGTTTAAAAACCTTGGGTTTTTACCTTCAAATGTTGATTTGTAAATAGAAGGAAAATCTTTTTTAAATTCATTTATCTTCTGAACCATCTTTTCTACACCATTGTCCTTAACAAAAGAAATAAATAATTTAGTTGATGAACTTGACTTCATCATGGTTAATATCTGAAGAGAATTATTATTTTTGAGATGAGATTCTTCTGATAAAAATTCTAAGTATTCCCATATACCATAACCATTCTTTATCACTGAATAGTTATCGGGGATGGAAGAATATATTTCATTTGAAAAAGTATGCATAACCTCTTTATCTGCTAATTCTCTTATAGCTATATTACTGTATGTCTCACCACGCCAGTAATGATGTCCAAATTTAGGATTATTTTTAAACAGATCCTCAAAAAATTCCATTTTATTTATCCATCCACTATTAAAACCATGTTTTATTAAATTCTGAACTCCAATTCTTATTGGAGTGCTAAATCTCATAAACTCTGTTTTTGAAAATGTTGATTTTTTATAGCAGTCAATCGCAGATATTTTTCTCTTTGACTCATCCATGAAACTAAAATATCTATTTATGATATAATCATAACCATAAATATAGCATTCTGCTGTATCCATACCATCATAATTAAGCTTACAAAGAGAAATAAAAAAATCCCTTTTTTTTATTGATGTAAAAAAATCTTTATTAATAATAAAATCGATAACATTCTGATAATGATTTGTTTTTTCGTCAATATTATATCTATTGTTAATGCCTATAAATATAAATAAAGTATAAGGTGATTCTTTTAATAAAATTTTAATCTGTTCTACTGAATCATTATCTTGAATCCAATAGTCAATAAATCCTGAAACTAACTCCTTCATTTCTTTAATTGATGGGTCATCCTCTAGTTTAAATTGCCCCTCTTTTAATTGGTTATTTCTTCTACGATTTTCATTTGAGGAAAGAATGCTATCATTTTGAGAATATATTTCTTTTATTGTTTTTAAAAATATTTTAATAAAAATTTTTTTAGCAGTAAACGATAAAGATTTATAGTAGTCTACAATAAAATTCCCCAACTCTTTATCTTCTTCTTTTGTTAAAGGTGTTATAATATCATCTTGTATTTGAGGGGTAAAATCGCTATCTTCTTCACTTTCTTCCTGGCGAATCCAGTCTTCATATTGCTGCTCATATTCCATTTCAAAAATATCGGAAGGTATTGCATATTGCCATAAAATTTGTTTGATATGTTCTATATTGCTCATATATTATCCCAAGTTTATTTTAATTAAAGGTTATCATTTTATTTATTTTTTTTCAAAAGTAATATTTTAAATAAATCAGATAATAATTGAAATAAAAAAAGGAACTTTTGTTCCTTTTTTAGTTTTGATTTTATTTTTTTCTACCTTGTAAAGCTTTAATGCGATTTTCAATGGATGGGTGCGTAGAAAATATAGAATCTCCTTTACTAAATATGTACGCTGCACTTCTGTATTTCTCACCAGTATCTACATATTTATCTTCATCCTCTGTGTCATAACCAGAAGATACATTGGTATTATGCTGGGATATTTTATTTAGCGCATTAATCATAGATTGATTATCACCAGTAAGCTTAACTGCTGCCGCATCTGCCATATATTCTCTTGTTCTTGAAAGGAAAAGGTAAAGAACCTGTGTAATAATAGGAAGAACAAGGTTTAAAATAACAAGGAGCATTCTTGCCATATTAGCTTCTTTAGATGAAGAGCTTCTTCCAGAAAAGTAGAAGATATGAGCAAAAATATCTGTAATTGTGAGTATGACGTTAGCCAGTATACCTACATACATTGTAAGCCTTGAGTCACCATGAATGATATGACCTACTTCATGTGCTATAACAGCCTGTAGTTCAGCCCTGTTTAATGTATCAAGCAATCCAGCAGTAACCCCAACTAATGCATTACTTTCATGCCATCCTGCTGCAAAAGCATTAAGCTCATTACTTTCTAAGTAATACAATTTAGGAATATATCTAAGTCCGGCTGAAATAGACATTTCTTCCAGTATATTAAAAGCCATCTTTTTCTTATAATCTTCTTCATTTGAAGAAATAAGTTCATAATCCATTCCAGATAACATAATTTTATGTCCCCAAAAATGAATTACAGATACACCAATTAAACTAATTGCTAAAATACAAAGGGTAATGTAAGGGATCTTTTGAAAGGTCGCAAAAAGTTGCATATTAGCCACTAATCCGATACCTGGTTCTGCATTAAACGAAATATCAGCCAAAACACCAACAAGAGCCATAATAAATAAATAAGTCAGAATAACAAAGAATGTTATTCTTTTATTCTTTTTTATAGATTCTCTAAAATTCATTTTTCTTACTCCAAAGAAGTTATTAATTAAAAAGGAGCCTTGCAGCTCCTTTTATTTTATTTATTCAAAGCTCATTCGTTTTTCTTCCTGGACTTTACGTTCTGCCTCATTAATAGTCCAATACTCATATTCATTAAGAATGTTTTTAAACTTGGCACCCATCATTCCAATAATAATATTGTTAGGGAAACTCTCAAGCATAACTTTGTAGTCTTCAAGCATCTGGTTATATGCACTCTTAGCATACATTAGCTTTTGCTCTTCGGACTGAATAGCTTCCTGGTTTTTCATGATAATATTATCCATTTTTAATTCTGGATAGTTTTCAAATACAACATTTAACTGACCAGAACTGATAATTTTATCAATCTCTTGTTCTGCATCTTTTCTGTCATTAAGAGTAGTTCCAGCCTGAGATTGTGCCCTTAGTTCAGCAAGTTTTACAAAAATTTCTTTTTCATGAAGTTCGTATTTTTTAGTAAGATTAACAAGGCTGTCTATGATCTTACCTCTGGCATCAAGCTGAACTCCAATTTTCTTAAAACTATTAATAACAGCTTCTTTCGCAGACACAGCTTTATTATAAATAATAATACCATAAACCACGATTACAGCTAAAACAACAAGGGTAATAATCATCTTTTTTCTCCTTTTAAAATGTACCAATAGGATAATATATTTTTAACAAAGTGCAAGTTTTTTTTCTTCTTTCAAGCGACTTTAAGTATTATTTAAGCTTCTTTACAAATCCTTTAAAGAGTGAAAAAATAATTTATAGCTCTTGGTGAAAGTTAAAATAATATGTTAAAATTAAAAGATAATATTAAAAGGTATTCAATATGAATGAACTGTATAATTTTTTAGAAGACTCTGATAATTTTGAGAGAAAATTATTCACAATTAATGATAAATACAAAAAAGAAGATGAAATGATTACCATTCTAAATAAATTAGATGAAAATCAATTCATGAAACTTATTATATTGAATAATGAAGATGTTAAGTTAAATAATTTAGAAAAATGGGGTAACATCAAAAAGTTCGCCACATTAATCAATAATTCATTAAAATTAACGGAATATCTATTAAATAAAATAAGTTTAGATAATACTATTAAAATGGTATTTAATAATGATTTATTTATCAAAAATAAACTTTTTTTTAATAAAAGTATTTCAGTTGAATGTTCTGGAAACGCCAGTAGAGTTTATAATTAGTGGTTCTCCTGAGTATGAAAAAATAGAAGTGAGTGATAAGGAAAATTGTTTAAATATTTTGTTTGAGTTTTTTCATGAACCAGAAGGTGTTGAATTATTAAAAAGGCTTGAATCAGAAAAGATAAATACTTCTTTGAATAATAAAAAAGAAAAAGCATATTTAAATGCTGTCAGAAATTTTATGTATTCAAATTCTTCTGATGATCATCATCATATAAATATGTTTTTTGCAAAAAATAACTGGTATAAAAGTTTATACCAATCAAGAAGTGGTAAAGATGCTTATGATGATGGAATTACAGTAGCTCTAAAAAAAATAGATAATATAAAAAATAAAGAACATTCTCGTTTGATTTTAAAAAACATTAAAGATTCATTAAAAAATGAAGATTTTAAAGTTTTTATTCAGAATCGTAAATTAAATATTATAGAGGAATTATTCTCAATAAATGATGCTACCCCCAAAAAAGAATTGTTGAAAAATTTACTAAAAATAGTCTCATACAAACCTGACGAAAAATCTCTGACAACGGATTGTTTATTGATGAAGATTTTTAACCCTGAAAATCTATTAAGTTCTTTTGATGTAGTGGTACAAGAATTTGGTTTAAATTTTATTATAGGTGACAAAGAAACTCAAAAGAAAATAGCAGAAGAATGGTTAGCTAAATATAGTTCTATTCTTTTTAATAATATAAAGGGTGGAAGTGCGGCACCTCTAAATACATTATGTTTAAAAATACATAATTTTATTAAAGAAAATAATATAGATGTAGAGCCTCATTTTAAATTTGTTGTTAAATTTATGTCTAATTTCTCAGGAATAAACAGGAATGATATTAATATAAAACATCTTAATATAGAGGAGGATTATAAGGAATTAAACAATATGGACTGCACCCCTTTAATATCTTCGGTATATAATTTATTTTCAACGCAAGAAATAGAAGATATAAAAAACATGATAGGCATAAAAATAGAACAAGAGGAATTAAATACAATATTGAATGAGAGTATGATTCCTAATATAAAAAACAACAAAAGAATATAAAAATACGGAACAATAAATGTTAAATAATATCACTCAGAAAATAAAAAATACTTTTTTAAGTAAAAAAGAAAAAGAAATTATTGAAAATGAGGAGCAAGAAAGAAATCAATTCAATAAAGATTTTAAATTAATTTCTTTTCTTCACTCATACGAACTTTTTTTTTATAATGTATTAATAATGAGTATAGAAAATATATTTGATGAGTATGAAGGTAAAATAAATACATTATCTATAAAATTAAAATACAACAAAGATGAAGAAGGAATGTCAGATGGGAATTTTATTGATACACATAGTATTTCATTAAACATTATTTCTGATAATCCAGATTATACATATAAAGATAATACAT
>Ga0308160_10001111_pt1 | contig 40797 bp, 44 predicted proteins | sample PhyFR1_FD_201036 | JGI IMG/M metagenome (GOLD analysis project Ga0308160, IMG submission 201036) | Phyllosphere microbial communities from UC Gill Tract Community Farm, Albany, California, United States - DLSLF.R1 | ecosystem: Host-associated > Plants > Phyllosphere > Unclassified | place: USA... | reverse complement strand
GCAGCATCGCCGAGATCGAGAACAGCGAGCTGTTCAAACTCTCCCCATTCAAGGCGCTCAACCGTGATCAGGCCGTCGTGATGGAGGACATCCTCGAGGGGTTGTTCGACGACCTATCAACGGGCGACGGCAGCACGATCGTCGTGCAGGGCGACCCGGGGACAGGCAAGACGATCGTGGCCGTCTACCTGCTCAAGTTGCTCCGCGACATCGCGAACGGCGTCGGGGTCGACGAGGTGGATGGCGACTCGATGTTCTCGGACTACTTCACCGAGGAGAACCGTGAGCGCCTCGCTGACTTCCGCGTCGGCCTAGTCATCCCGCAGCAGGCGCTCCGCGCTTCCCTGAAGCGCGTGTTCCGCAAGACCCCTGGCCTCGAGAAGACCATGGTGCTCACCCCGTTCGAGGTGGGGAAGAGTGCTGAGAAGTGGGACCTGCTGGTTGTTGACGAGTCGCACCGTCTGAACCACCGCGCGAACCAAGCGTCGGGACCGCAGAATAAGAGCTTCGGCGAGATCAATGAGCAGCTCTTCGGCGCTGATGCTGACCACTACACCCAACTCGACTGGATCCGAGACCGGAGCAGACACCAGATCTTCTTGCTTGACTCAGAGCAGAGCGTGCGCCCGGCGGATCTGCCGCAGGAGCTGCAGGCGGACCTCGTGCAATCGGCGCGACAGAACGATCGGTACTACCGGCTCTTCACGCAGATGCGCGTGCAAGGCGGCGCCGACTACGTGTCGTACGTGCGGGCGATCATGCGAGGAGAATCGCCCGAGCCACGATCGTTCGGCGACTACGAATTCCGGATGTTCGATGACCTGGGGGAGATGCACGATGCCATCCGGGCACACGACGACGAAGTAGGTCTCTCACGGCTCGTCGCTGGCTACGCCTGGAAGTGGAAGAGCAAGCACGACAAGAGCGCCATCGACATCGAGATCGACGGTCGCGAGTTCCAGTGGAACCAGACACAGACTGACTGGATCACCTCACCGGGTGCCGTCGACCAGGTGGGCTCGATCCACACTGTGCAGGGGTACGACCTGAACTACGTAGGGGTCATCATCGGCCCTGACATGCGGTTCGACCCGGTCTCGAAGGAGATGGTGTTCGACCGGTCGAACTACTTCGACAAGAAGGGCATGGAGAACAACCCTCGTCTCGGGATCAACTACTCTGATGCCGACGTGATGCGCCTGGTCTCCAACATCTACTCGGTTCTACTAACACGGGGCACGCGCGGTACCTACGTCTTCGTCGCCGATCCGTCGCTTAGAGAGTACCTGCGACGTCACTTTTAGTCCTTGACAATGGCCAGTCCGCTTCGGCGTGAGCGGTACTGACCTCCTCGCCTATTCTACGTAATTGACGCTGCCGGTGCTCCCGCACTGACTTGACTATCTCAGCTTCGAATTCGAATCAAACAAGTCGCCCGGTCGCAGAAGCAAGCGGCGAGTCTTCTTTGGCTGCGATGAACGAGCCGAGGTGACTTCTTCTCTGCTCGACGCCAACTTCTCGGTGAATGGCGGGCAATTTAGTGTCAGAGCTACGGTGGGGAGACTAGTTGAGTCAATTGTGTCCGTGCTCCATTGTTGGAGATTGCCGGCTTGGATCGTCCCTCGGAGAGCGCGGTAGCAGCGAGAAGTTCAACCGGCCAGCGAATCTTCCGTCCTAGACCGAGGAACTACGCCAGTGGACACTCGGCGTCGCGCTCGGGGTACCTCGTCGGTTGAGGCGCTGAGCCGTTCCGCCGCCGACGTAGGCGTAAGTTCGAGAAGCTTGGCGTCTCCACCGTCGATCCTCTTTTGATTTGAGTGACGAGGGTCGATTCCCAAAGCCGACAGAACCGCTTCGCCCACGGCTCGAGCAAGGAGTGGTGGAACCGCGTTACCGATCTGGCGGTGCCCGTGCCAGTTCGTCGTGTGGAAACGGAACCAGTCGGGGAACGAGTGCAGCCTGGCTGCTTCGCGCACCGTAATAACCCGTGGTTCCTTTGGATGGAGCGGACGGGACGCGCTGAACGCACCGCGTTCTCTGCCCGTGCCTGCACGAAGCGTACGAGACGGAGCCCCCGTCGACAGGCGCCAAGCACGGCTGATCGGTTCAACCCTGCCCTCCTCGACTCCCGCAAATCGTGCAATGGAAGCAGCCTTGTGCTCAGTCACACGAGATCCAGTAAGGACTCGCGGATTCACTGGGCGAGGATGTGCAAAATTCTTTCGATCGTATTCTCGAAGTGAGCAGAGATATGCATTTGTGGTCTCGGTGTAGATGCGAAGCTGCTCGTCATTCAGCTCGAAAAGATCACCCTCGTAACCTTCTCTGCCAACGAGTGAAGGTAGTCCAGCGAATGCATCCGCGACAGTCACCGGCTCATCATGAGTTGGAGCTGGGGGGACAGGCGCGTCAATAGCCCCCAAAACACCAATGAAGACGACGCGCTTCCGGCGCTGGGGTACGCCATAATCTGCAGCATCGAGGGGGCGACTGTGGTCGGCTAGGACGTAGCCTGCTGCACGGAAGCGAGCCAACGCGTCACCTAACAGAGCTTCGTACTGGGCTGATAGAATTCCCGGTACGTTCTCCATTACGAACGCCTTCGGTTTAACCTGCTCCACGAGTCGGACAAATTCGCCAATCAGCTTATTTCGTTCATCATCGACATCGCGCTTACCCATTGCTGAGAAGCCCTGGCAAGATGGTCCCCCGATGATCACGTCAACGGTACCATCCCATTTGCCCGCGTCGGGGTTGTGTTTCGCCCAACCTTTCGCTGCAGACTTCAAGAGGTCGCTTCGGTCAATCCGCGCGACGTCGCGGCAAAGGATGTCGGTCAACGGAAAATTATACAGATGCGTTGCGGCGTGGACCGGGTCGTATTCGACCGCGCTCACCACATCGAATCCTGCCATCTCGAATCCGAGGCTCAGTCCGCCCGCTCCGGAGAAGAGGTCGATCGCCACCGGGCGAGGAGCGTTCAAGCCACTGGTCGATGCCATGTTGACCAGACTCACACAACTTCTCGGTGTGAACAAACGGGCGCGCGGCGGATCGCCAAACATGGACGGACTGATGCCTTCTGCTCGAGATGCTTTTGCTGACACTGTTGGCTCCAGGTTGTGCACGCTTGTACCCCGAGCGCTCAGGAAACTCACCTAGACCGGGGACGCAGCGGATTGGTTGCTGCATGCCATGTTCGTTTAATATGCAGTCTGAACGAAGGTGGGGTAGTCGAGGTAGTGGCGGGAGAAGGATGCGAGCTCGTTCTCCGCAAGATCAAAGCCGAGTGTCTTGACGGCCGATCTGGTGGGAAAGGGATCACTTGGAAGGAGAGTACGAAGTGCGTTTGTCTCCCTTTGCGTGAGGGGAGGAGTTGCGATTGGGTCATTGCTGATCCCGCGCCAAGAGGGGTCTCCGATTAAGCCCTCTACGCGTTTAGACTCCGCTGGATCAGTCAAGGCCAAGCCGACCGTTGTCATTGGTGTCCCGTCTTGATACTGAAGTTCGATTATGGGCAGACACGAACCTGTACGCCCGCTTCGATGGAATCGTGAGATCATCCGATCCCTAACCGCCTTACTCAGGGCAAGCATGAGTTTCTTCTCATTCTTGTAGTCCTTAAGGCGCGGAAACTCGGTCGCATCGAACGTATCGCCGAACAGCGAGCTTAGCCGATCTGCGATCTGGGTCTGCTGCGCATACCGGCCTGCGGAAGCGCTAAAGGTCGTCAATATTGCGGAATTCGGCGGAAGATTGACTACCAGATTCTCAAGTTCGTCGAGCTTGGTCTCATCCATCGTCGTGTCGTAATCCAACCATACGACCCATGGTCGGGAGGAAAGATCTGGTCGCTTGAGGAGATCGGGCAGAACGTCGGCAGAGTTCCCCTGTTCTACCGAAACCGTTCGGAATGGTGCGTTGAAGGCTGCCCTTCGATATACCACTTCGTCGGACTCAATGGAGATCATTGAATTAATCCGAAGGTCCCGGTGTGCGGCTTCGAAATCTACGAACCAAACCGAGCCGAAGCCGACATAGATATAGCTATCGCCTTTATCCGTAACAAGCTTGGACAGGCATTCAAAAGCGATCTTACGTTCTATGGCTTTGTTCTGGCGAACGCTAAAGTTTATGTAATTTGTCGACCCCATCAGTCCCCGACCAAGTCATCGTAGGCGTACTCAAACGCGGCAATCCCTGCGTCTCGGTAACTCATGTTAATGTTACCGATCGCCTCTTGAAGCCGCTGCATCCGAACTAGTTCGACGGCGTAGTTGACATTTGCGACGCGCACGCGAGAAGCGGGCTTCGAGATGACGGGTACGCGAATCTCCTGCCGCGCAGCAGCTCGGAAGACGTTGACTGAAGCCGTTCCCTTCTCGGCCTCCTGTGCTTCTTCAAGGTTTTGTTTGCGCTTGTTGGAGTAGTCGATCCAAGCGCGTGCAGGCTCGTGCATCTTCTCAACAGCGCGACTGTAGAGTCGCGAGGAGGCGTCGACATTCCGTTTTGTCGTTGTCATTGGAAGACGCGAAGGGTCGGTTGAGCTGAATACAACGATGCCGGCGAAACCGGAGTACTGTCTATGCCATTTTGGCAGCTGATCGCCCCACCCAGTCGTAATGCTTGTGTCAGGTCCCAGGACAACCCGACCGTTGCAGACGATGTACCAACCAGATGGATCGTCTTTGCGGGGCTTTTCGTCCGGACTGGGGTCGTCTGGCGGCGTTCCCCACATTCCCGCGATCAGGTCAACGCGAACTCCTTCGTCGTTATAAGCTAAGCGAACGGGAGCAAAGTTCTCGTTCTCCTGAAGGTTGAATTCCCATCCGACTACCGGACGTGAGTTCACTCGTATTTCGAGACCGTGCATGAGCGGGATCATGTAGTCGCGAGCCAAGGTTCGAACCAGTCTTCCCTCGAAAGTCGGATCAGCGAAGCTTCGTTGTGTTCCGTCGGCAAGATCCGTCACCTCGATGCGTACCCCGTCCTCTTCGAGGGATTCGCTCTCCTCTATATCAAAATCCCAGGGCAGGGAACTGCTTTTGAGCCAGGCAGCGACATTGATCGGGATTTTGTAGGCTTGACGTTCGTTTGATTCCGTGTAAGTACTTGTAATGTCGATTAACGATCCGAGTTTAAATACTGCTCGCTTCATTCCGATTCCGTAAACGCCGACCGAAAAGTCGTCGTCCACGCGACCTTCTTTGCGACCAAAGGTAAAGGCATAGTCTGCCGCATCGTCGAGCGTGATCCCGCCGCAGTTGTCTCGGATTGTGAAACTGGAGTCGGTAAAGTCGATGTCGATCCGATAGCCGGACAATGAGCGGTCATCGAAGTCAATCGGGTTGCGAACTATTTCTTCAGCCGGAATCTGGGCATTGTCCCATGCTCCGTCGATGCTGTTATCGATTAGGTCAAGTATGCAGTCAGTAAGAGAGATGTCTCGGGTCAGCATTTGGACAAAGAATTGCTTGGTTGGTGTAGCGTCTGCTTGCCGTAGCTGCGTACCCACGGTGCCCCTCTCGTTCGGACTTCTTATCTTGGCGATCGGGCGCGATCAACACAAGGCCCGTGAGGAGCCCGTTTCGGGGGTGATGCGCACGATGCCGATGTTGGTCTGTCCGCTTGCCTGGGCACTCGTGCGACCATGCGGGTCGGTGGGTACCCGCATGTCGGAGCATGATCAGTGACCGGGGGACTCGTATTGGAGCCTGTCGCGGCTCTCGGAGGACACTATCGAGCGTGCGGTCGCTTCGGCGATCAGGCAGACGATGGACCTGCGGTCCAACGGGCTTGCGCAACAGCTGCAACCCGGGCCGGCAGAGCGGATAGACGCGCCAGCAGTAATCTCTACCCTTTCCGCTGCCGTCACCGGCGCAGCACGGCCGCAGGCATGGTTGTAACCGGTCGGGTACGACTCGAGACTGCGCGTTTCCGTAGGCCTCTCGCGCGACGCTCAACGCGGAAAGGGGCTGGCGGCGGCCGTGGTTTCGCGAGCAGGCTCAGCGCTATCGCTAGCCTTGTTATGCACGACCGACGATACGGCGCTATCTGCCGCTTCAGGAGCGGACTGCTCCTCGAGGTCGGCCTTGACCGACGCGGACACCCCGAACAGCAGCGTCGCCACGAACCCCACGATGTACGCCACCACGAGCCCCGAACCGTACCCGAGCAACGCCCAACCGTAGCCGGACGACCCGTTCAACAGCGGGATGAGCGACAGGTCCGACGCCCCGATGGCGATCGCCCCCACGGAGTGCCCGAGCTGGTCGAACAACCCGACGACCCCGCCACCGAACGCCCCACCGATGCACGCCGTGATGAACGGCCGCCCGAGGGGGAGCGTCACACCGTAGATCAGCGGCTCGCCGACCCCGAGGAACCCGGCCGGGAGCGCACCGCGAATGGTCCGCACGAGTGAGGCGTTCGACCGGAACCGCACCCACAGCGCGATGCACGCACCGATCTGTCCGGCACCACCCATCGCCAGCACGGGGAGCAGCACGGTCCACCCGGTCTGCTCGATGAGCGTGGCGTGGATCGGGATGAGCCCCTGGTGCATCCCGGTCATGACGAGCGGCAGGAAGAGCCCGCCGAGGATGAAGCCGGCGAAGGCCCCGCCGTTCGCGAGCAGCCAGGTCGCCGCGGTACCGATGGCGACCGAGACGACGCCGGCGACGGACATCAGGATGCCGAGCGTCACGGAGCCGGCGACGAGGACGGTGACGGTCGGTACGACGATGAGCGCGATGACGTCGGGCGTGACCTTCCGCATGAAGCGCTCCACGTAGGCCGCGAGGATGCCGCCCGCCAACGCACCGAGCACACCGCCCTGCCCCGGCGCCAGGGTCTCCCCGAACACGGTGACGTTCGCGACACCGGCAGCGACGATGATGCCGCCGACGGCACCGCCGAGGATGGGCGTCCCGCCGAACTCCTTCGCGGCGTTCATCCCGACGAACACGGCGAGCAGGGACAGGAAGCCGGAGGACAGCACGCCGAGGAACGGTGTCACCCCGGGCAGCCACCCGAGGTTCGTCAGGATGCCGTTGATCCCGGCGATGAGCCCGCAGGCGATCAGCGCGGGGATGAGCGGGATGAAGATGGCCGAGATGCGACGGATGGCACGCATGGTGCGGCCGTCGGAACGGGCACGGGCGGATGCCTTGATCGACGCGCCCCGCGCCGCCAGCTCCTCGGGCGACACCGAAGCCGAGGACGCACCTGGAACAGGAGCAGCACGCAACGACTCGAGCGAATCAGCAACCCGGTCCACCAATCCCGGCCCGAGCACGATCTGCAGGTTCGACCCGGCGGCGATGGCGGCCATGACGCCCTCGGTGGCCTGGAGAGCGGGCAGATCAACAGAGGAAGGAGAAGCCACCTCGACCCGCAGCCGGGTCATGCAGTTCTCGACGTCGGCGATGTTCGAAGACCCGCCGACGGTGTCGAGGATCTGTTGTGCGAGTTGCTGTGCATCGGTCATTGATGGTGCTCCTCGGGGGAAGGAAGGACGAACAAGAAAATCAGGAGAGGACGGCGCGCAGGGAACCGTCAGCAGCAGCGAGCCGAGAACGGACGACGGACGCCGAGGACCCGGTGAGGATCATCGCGATCGCCGTCTTCACCTCGCCGTCCGCAGCATCGAGCGCTGCGGCGACATCGGCCGGAGCAGCCCCGGTCACGTCCTGCACGAGCGAGAACGACCGTGCGACGAGCTTCTCGTTCGTCGCACGCACGTCGACCATCCGGTTGCCGTACGTCTTGTTGCTGCGCACCATCGCCAGCGTGGTGAGCATGTTGAGGACGAGCTTCTGTGCGGTCCCCGCCTTCAGGCGGGTGGACCCGGCGATGAACTCGGGACCGACGACCACGTCGATGGCGATGTCGGCTTCCCGCCCCGCGGCCGAGTCGGGGTTGCACGCGACGGAGACGGACAGGGCGGACCTGCGCCGCGCCTCCAGGATGGCCGCGAGGACGTAGGGCGTCCTGCCGGACGCGCTGATCCCGACGACCACGTCGTCGGCCGTCAGGCCGAGCGCGTCGAGGTCGCGGACGGCGGCTGCTTCGTCGTCTTCCGCGCCTTCGACGGCGGTGGTGAGGGCGACGGAGCCGCCGGCGATGACGCCGACGACCTGCGCGGGGTCGGTGCCGAAGGTGGGCGGGCACTCGCTGGCGTCGAGGACGCCGAGCCGGCCCGGCGTGCCGGCACCGACGTAGATCAGGCGGCCGCCGCGCGAGAACGCTGCGGCGATCGAGTCGGCGGCGAGGGCGATGGCCGGGAGGCACGGCTCGAGTGCCGCGGGCACGCTGCGGTCGAGCGCGTTCATGCGCTGGGCAGCCTCGAGGGTGGAGACGAGGTCGATGTCGTCGAGGGACGAATCGGTGGCCTCGGTCGCGAGGTGCTGCAGCTCCTCGCGGAGGTCGTCGTGGTGGTGCATGGTGCTCGATTCAGGAACGGTGATGCGTGCGGACCGCGTGGCGGCTGCGCGCGAGGAGCGGGCGGGAGCGTTCGTCGGTGCGCTGGGCGACGACGATGAGCAGGGCGTCGACGATGGCGAGCTGGCTCATCCGGCTGCCCATCGCGGCGGGGCGCAGATCGCTCTCGGCGCCGGCCACGCCCAGCAGGACGTGGTCGGTGTGGTGGGTCAGCGGCGAGGTGGCGTGGCCGGTGATCGCGACGACGGTGGCCTCGTGCATCTTGGCCTCGGTGGCCACCTCGAGCGCCTCGACCGTGGTGCCGGAGTGGCTCGTGATGACGAGGACGTCCTTCGGGCCGAGGACGCTCGCGAGGGTCAGGGCGTTGTGCGGGTCGTCCGCGATCGAGCTCGCGATGCCGATGCGTTCGAGCTTCAAGTGGAGGTCGCGGGCGACGATGCCGCTCGCGCCGACGCCGTACAGGACGACCCGCCGGGCCTCGCTGATGCGGACCGCTGCGGCTTCGAGGGTGAACGGGTCGAGCGTGGCGCGGGTGTCGCTCATCACGGCGCGGACGTCCTCGGTGACCTTCGCGATGACGGTGGTGACGTCGTCGTCGACGCTGACGCCCGCGTGGATCTCGGTCTCGCGCCGCTCGTGGATGCCCCGCTCGACGGCTCGGGTCATGCTGCGCTGGAGTGCGGCGAAGTTCGCGAACCCGAGGTGCTGGGCGAAGCGGGAGACGGTCGCGGGGGACACCCCGGCGCGGTCGGCGAGTTCGGCGGCGCTCGTGGTGGCCGCGGTGCCGGGGTCGTCGAGGACGGCGTCGGCGATCGCGCGCATGCTCGTCGGCATCGCGCCGGACTGGGTCCGGACGAGAGCGAACGCGTCGGCGCGGTCGGTACGGTCAGCGATCGTCATGCGCTCCATGAAAGCGCATTGCACCGACGCTCGCCAGTGCTGCAAGGTACTTTCGTGTTTCGTCGGCGCGGCGGTGACTGGTTGCATGACTGACATATCAGGATATGCTGGCTGGACGTTGATGCGTGAAGGGGGCAACGTTGGGGGACGTGACGGTCGATGCGTCGGTGATGCACTCGGTGGCGTCGAAGGCGAAGGACGCGGCGGCGGAGTTCGGTTCGGAGCGTGCGCTGTCCGGGGCGGATGGTGGCTGTTTCGGCTCCGATGTCGTGGCGTCGGCGTTCGCGACATCGGCACGGGCGCAGGACGCGATGGTCCGCTCGCTCGGTGATGACGCGGACACGCTGAGTCAGTTCGTGCAGGACGCTGCTTCGGAGATGGAGCAGGCGGACGCGGGTCTGGCGGCGAGGCTGCGATGACCGCCGATCCGACAGCGGGTGACCCGGACGGGATCCGTCGGCTTGCACGCTTGCACACGCAGCACGCCGACGCGGTCCGTGCGGGGGCTCGACACGTGGTGGACGCTGCTGCGTCGGCGCAGTCGGGTTGGACCGGGAAGGCGCAGGAGCGGTTCGTCTCGGTGGCGGCGACGGTGCCGGCGAGTGCGCAGCGCATCGCGGCGCGACTCGACGAGGCTGCGTCGGCCTTGGACACGTACGCGAGCGAGGTGCAGCGGATCCAGGACGAGGCGCACCGCGTGCAGACCGCTCAGCAGGACGCGGCCGACGACATCGCGGCGAACGCCAGCGCGATCCGCCGGGCCACTGCGACGGCGCAGAGCGCGGACGCGGTGGAGTCGGACACGGCGAAACTCCAGCAGTTGCAGAGCGGAGCGGCGAGCCTTGCCGGGCTGCAGGGGCGGTTGTCCGTGCAATGGGACGAGCTGGTGACGCGGCGCGATGCTGCCGATCGACAGGTTGCCTCGGCTCTGGAAGCACCGGAGGTCGTCGGCAGGCTGCAGTCCGCTGCTGCCGTGGCGAAGATGAGTGACGGGCAGTTCCTCACGTGGCTCGGCTCGCTCGACAAGGAGTCGATCGCCGCGTTGCAGGACGATCCGACGATTGCTGCACGCTTGGCGCGCATGGACGCGCAGGACGTGGCGGCGTGGTGGACGGCGATGTCCGGTCCGGACGGTGCGCACTCCGCTGAGCAGGATGCGTTCGTCGCGGCGATCCCGGCGGCGCTCGGGAACCTGAACGGCGTCGCCTACTGGGCGAGGGCGCGAGCGAACACGACCGTGCTCGCGGACAAGCTCTCCGAAGCGAAGCGGAAGACGTCGTACTGGGAGAAGCAGTTGAAGAGCGCTTCGAGCCCCGCGGCCGCCGCCGCTGCGAGAGCACAGCTCCAGACCTGGCAGCGGCAGCGCGACGGGTACCAGAACATCGACGATGCGCTCAACACGGGCACTGTTTCTCTCATCTCGCTCGTCGATGACCGACCGCCGTTGGCGCAGATCGTCTCCGGTGACATGGACGCTGCGAAGCACGTGACCTACATCGTGCCTGGGATGAACACGGCGACGTATCAAGACGGCACGGTTGGGAATTACGCAGCGATTGCGCGCGGCATGCGCGATGAGCAGCACCGTGTCGCGCAGGTCGACCGGAGCGAGATCGCGGTCGTGTCATGGATCGGCTATCACGGACCGATGGCGGACGACCTGTCGTTCGCATCGGTCGTCGCGAATGGACGCGCTCACAAGGGTGCTGACGCCCTCGTCGCCGACTTGGACGGCTTCGATGCCGTCCGTGCGGCATCCGGCAGAGACACAGACCTGTCGGTTGTCGCGCACTCTTACGGCACGAATGTGGCAACGATCGCGCTCACGAGGACGCACGCTGATCATGTTGTTCTCTTTGGTTCCGCGGGGGTCACGGATGTCGCGCCAACCGCGGACGCCCTGCAGGTACCGAAGGGCGAGGTGTTCGCAAGCCAAGGCGCGAAGGACGGGTGGGCGATCACCGGGCAGAACCTGTCGGGCCGGCAAGACCCCACGGACCCCTCCTGGAATGCCCATGACTTCAGCTCCGAGACGCAAGGTTCCGGTCCTGACGCGTTGCACGGCATCACCCACCACGGCCCGTACGACGGCCTCGAGGGCAATGAGCAGGGACGCTACTCGTACTTCGACAATTCGACGACCGCGCAGTACAACGCCGCAAAGGCGACGATGGGCCTCGGTGATCAGATTCCTGAAGCTGGCTCCCCCTTCGATCGGATGCGGCAGCAGACGAAGGACAATTGGTTCATGTTCGAATGGCAGACAGGACTGACCGGTGATCCGACCAAGTAGGCGATATGTCGGCGGGATCGTCGTCGCAGTCGTCGTTGCCACGCTCGTCTCGGCGTGCAGTGAGGCCCGCCCACACGATCCCGCTAGTGAGGACACACCAATGAACATCGAGCAATCTCACCAAGACGTTCTCGACATCGTCGCTGCGGTCCAGGGCGTCGTCGGGAAGGATGGTTGGGGTGACGACGATGCGGGCTGGAACATCTGCAGCAGCGGCGGGACTGCCGCTGCACAGTACACGTACGCAACGACGCGCAAGCTCCCCTTGCCTGGTACTCCTGACGACGTCGCGGGGAAGGTCGTGCAAGCACTGGACGCGATCGGCTACGAAGGAGCGCGCGTGCAGCACGACACGACGCTGACACCGGAACGCACGGTGATCGGGTACCCGAACGGCTACAACGGAGGTACTGCACCGGACAAGTTCGGCATTCAATTCCAGGTCAACGACGGATACGCCGACCTCTCGGTGTACGGACACTGCGTGCCCGGGAACGTGCCGAAGCTCGGCACCTCCTTGAACCCACGCTCCACCGACGTTCCGTAGTGCAGGTCGCCACTGCAGGCCGACGCAGTGCCATTGCTCGTTGCAAAGCTCGAACAGCTCTTGGACTCGTCCTCGCGACCTCGGCCGCTCTCCTGGTGACCGGGTGTGCGGGCTCGGACTCCTCCGAAGGGGTTACCGAGGATCCGACGATGACCCCGGAACGAGCCCATCAAGACGTCACCGATGTGTTCGACACGATCAAGAGCGTGGTCGGCGAGGACGGATGGGACGACGACTTCGAGTCGTCATGGGGTTCTTGCCCGTCAGCGTCCGGCACCTCGCAGTTCAGCTTGTACGCAGCGCGTCGGTTGCCCCTGAGTGATTCACCCGATGCGGTGACGAACCGGGTCGCCGCGGCGCTCGAAGCCTCCGGTTACGACGATGTGCGCGTTCAGCACGACACGACACTGCAGCCAGCCCGGACCGTGATCGGATATCCGAACGGGTACAACGGCGGCACCGCGAAGGACGGGTTCGGTATCCAGTTCCAGTCCGGCACGGACTACGCCGCCACCATCATCTCCGGGCGCTGCGTGCCCGGGAACGTGCCGAAGCTCGGATCCCCGCTGAACCCGAGCCCCACGGAGCGCCAATGACGCAGTTCGTCGCTGCGAGCCGGCCCAAGGATCGGTGGCTCGCCGTGGGCACCTTCAGCGCACTGGTTGCGACCCTCATCACCGGCTGCTCCGCCTCCGGACCCCACGCCTCAGCAAGCACGGAGTCGTCCATGACGGTGCAGGAGTCACATCAGGACGTGCTCGACGTCTTCGCTGCGATCACGTCGGTCGTCGGCGAGGATGGATGGGCCGAGGGGACCGAGTCAGAGTGGAACGGCTGCTCCTCGCAGGGCGAAGCGGGCGCGCAGTTCATGCTCACCGCGATCCGGAATCAGCCTCTCTCGGGTACGCCGGATGACGTGACGAAGCGGGTCCTAGAAAAACTCGAGTCGAAGCTGGGCATGGAAGGCATTAGCATGCAGCACGACGAGACGCTGTCGCCTCCCCGGACGGTCATCGGGTACCCGAACGGCTACAACGGCGGGACCGCTGCCGATGGGTACGGACTGCAGTTCCAGACCGATCCCGACTTCGTCGGCGTCATCATCTACGGGCATTGTGTGTCCGGAGACCCGCCCAAGCTCGGGACACCGCTGAACCCGCGTCCTGCCGATTCTCGGCAGGAGCGGTCATCGGTTCACGTTCGAGTGGCAGACAGGACGGACCGGTGAACCGAGATGCTCGTCGTTGGCTTCAGACGGTCACCGTGATCGGCGTCGCCGCGTTGCTCATCAGTGGCTGCGCGGAAGTACGCCCGCACACACCCGCTGAGAGGGACTCGCCCATGACGGTCGCGCAGTCCCACCGAGACGTGCTGAACATCCTCGCGGCGGTTCAGTCCGTTGTCGGGAAGGATGGCTGGAGCGATGAGCAGCCAGCCTGGCTCATCTGCGGAAGCGGCGGCCAGGAAGCGGCTCAGTACACGTATTCGGCCACGCGCAAGCTGCCGCTCCCTGCCGCTCCGGACGAGGTGGCGAAGCGCGACGCTGACGCTCTCGAGAGGATCGGCTACAGCGGAGCTCGGGTGGAGCGTGATGACACACTCGACCCGCCGCGACCGGTCATCGCGCACCCGAACAGTTACAACCGGGGAGCGGCTGCGGACGGATTCCTCGTGCAGTTCCAGGCCTTCGATTCCTACGCGGACGTGGCGATCACCGGGCATTGCGTCAGCGGGAAAGCTCCGAAGTTCGGAACGCCGCTGAATCCGCGGCCGACGGATCTTCCATGAGGTTGGTGCAGCGGCGACCTCGTCGTTTCCGCGCGGCAGCAGGTGCGGGACGATGGTTCCGTGGAGGCATCAGACGGCACTCATCGGTGCCCCTACGTTGTAGGCGCTTCACACTGTTGGGCGCAATCGCCGCCTCCGCCTTGCTCCTCATGACCGCATGTTCCGACACCGGCCCGCACGCCCCGGCGACCAAGGACTCGTCGATGACCCCAGAACATTCGTACGAGAACGTGATGAGCATCTTCCGAGCGGTGAAGTCAGTCGTCGGAGGCGAAGGCTGGGAGGAGGGGACCATATCCGGATGGAACGACTGTTCATCGAACGGAGACGATGGTGCTCAGTTCACGCTCACGGCCATCCGCAAGCATCCGCTGCCTGAAGCACCCGACGAGCTGACTCGAGATGTCGCGAAGGCGTTGGAGACCGACGTGGGACTGGACGGTGTTCCGGTGCAGCACGACGACACGCTGCGTCCGCCGCGCACGGTCGTTTCCTACCCCAACGGCTACAACGGTGGGACCGCCCCGGACGGGTTCGGCGTGGAGTTCCAGTCCGGGACGGACTTCGCCAGCCTCCTCGTGTGGGGACACTGCGTGCCGGGAGAAGTGCCGGACCTCGGAACCCCCTTGAACCCACGGCCTACTGATCTTCCGTAGCCGGTTCGGCGCGCCGGTACCGGGTCGCTGGCTTGCCCGGGCCCGCGGCGGCGCGCGACCCCGTGTCGACGAGCAGCGGCAGCATCGCCCGGCGGAACGAGTCGGGCAGGAGCCGTTCGCCGCGGACGGCCTCGTGCACGTGCCGCAGTTCCGACATCGTGAAGGGCTCGACAAGGAGGCCTCGCGGATCCGGTGCCGCAGCGTACGACGCCCGCAAGGAGGCCACCGCGAACGCCACGATGTCGTCGTGCCCGTGCACCATCCCCGTCGCGGTGTCGACCGGGACCAGCCGCGCCTGTGACGAGTTCAGCGACGACAGTGCGACGAAGGGCACCACGTCGAGGTGCGCCACCGACAGCACCCACCCCCGGTCGTCTCGCGCGGGGTCGTCGAACACGTGCAGCTGCGTCGGCGCCAGCCCCGTCACGCCGGCCTTGTCCGACAGCGACCGCAGGACCGCCGACGCCAACCGCTCGCCCTCGTGCACGAACGTCCCCGGCAGTCGCCAGTCGCCGTCGGTCGCGTCGTGCACCTGCAGGACGGACAACGATCCGCCCACAGGCACGCTCAGGACCGCTGTGTCCACAGCGACGGATGGTCGCGGGTAGTCGACCAGGCGCTTGCCGGAAGGATCGCGGTACTCCGATGAACTCACGACAGCGATTTTACGCACACTTGCGCAAACTGCGACAATTGTGCAGACTCGGGTTTACGCATTTCCGCGCAAACCTGAGGAGGCGGCCATGCTGACCACCGAACAGACCGACCGGGCGATCGGCGCCGTCATCGGCTCCGCCGCGGGCGACGCGCTCGGCGCGGGCTACGAGTTCCGCCCCGCCGTCCCCGAACCCACCCCGATCCGGATGGCCGGCGGCGGCTCGTTCGGCTGGGCACCGGGGGAGTGGACGGACGACACGAGCATGGCCGTCCCGATCCTCCGCACGCTCGCGCGCGGCGGCGACCCGGCCTCCGAGGAAGCGCTCGACGGCCTCGTCGCGGCCTGGGCAGCGTGGGCCGTCACCGCGCCCGACGTCGGCATCCAGACGCGCAACGTGCTCACGGGTCTGGAGGCGCGGGTCGCCTCCCACGCACGCGCTGCGGCCCGGCAGGAGCACGAGTACAAGGGGCAGTCGGCCGGCAACGGATCGCTCATGCGGACGGCGCCGCTCGTGCTCGGGTACCTGACCGACGCGGCCGACGAGGAGCTCCGGCTCGCCGAGGCCGCCCGGGCGATCAGCGACCTCACGCACTACGAGTCGGACGCCGGGGACGCGTGCGTGCTCTGGTGCGTGGCGATCCGGCACGCGGTGCTCACCGGTGAGCTCGACGTGCTGCGCGGGCTCGACCTGCTCGACCTCGAGAAGCGTCGGCTGTGGGTGGACCGGCTCGTCACGGCAGAGCACTCCGAGCCGGTCGACTTCACGGACTCGAACGGGTGGGTCGTGTCCGCGATGCAGGCCGCGTACTCGGCGGTCAAGCGGAGTTCGTCGCTCGAGGACGCCCTCGTCCGCGCGGTCCGGACCGGGAACGACACCGACACGGTGGCCGCGATCGCCGGTGGGCTCGCGGGTGCGCTGTACGGCGCGGCCGCGCTGCCGGCCGAGTGGCGCGAACTCCTGCACGGGTGGCCGAGCCTGCGCGCGGACGACCTGGTCGCGCTGAGCGAGCAGGCGCTCGCGACGCACTGAGCCGTCGCGCGCTCGAGTCGTGGCGGCGGAGGATGTCGTGGGGGGATCCTCCGCCGCCACCTGTGGGGCGGAGGCGAGCCGCGCCTCCAGTCCGTCCGTTCAGAGCGCGCTGCGCGCCCGCTCCACCGCCTCGATGAACCGGGGGATGCCCCACATCAGGAAGGTCGGCTCGATCCCGCTCCGCAGGGTGATCCGGACCTTCTTCCGCAGGCCGCTCGACACGTCGTCGAGTCGGGCGATCTCCTCGACGGGGATCCCGAAGTCGGAGCGGGCGAAGTTGAGCGGGTGGGCGTGGAACCAGATGACCTCGGGCGTGAGGGTGAGGCGTCCGCCGACCTCGATCCGGCGGCTCGGGCGGGAGCTGGTCGGGGGCGAGTAGCCGAGGATGATGTCGGCCGCGCCGGAGTTCTCGTGGTCGGCGAGGTAGGTCGCGACCTTCTTGAGCAGTGGTGTGGTGTGGTCCCCCATGCGGTCAGCCTACGAGACGGGGCACGGGTGCCAGGAGGCGCGGATCACCTCGACGACGCGACCTGCGTCGCGGAGGTGGGTCGCGCCTCCAGGCCCGTGATCAGACCGCGGACCGCTGGCGGAAGACGCCTGCGCGGACCAGCCACACGTAGAGGAGGCAGCCGATGCAGACGTCGAAGACGGCGTTGAGGAACGCGGCGACGAGCGCGATCGCCGCACCGACGGGGGCCGCGTACGGGACGCCGACGAGCGCGAGCACGAGGGCGAGGGCCGTGATGACGAGGCCGACCTGCTGGGCGAAGGTCGGGGGTTCCGGGGCCTCGAGCTCGGCGGGCGGGCCGAGCCTCGGGCGGACGAGCCGGCGGAAGAGCGCGCCGTAGGGATGGCGGCGGATGCCGGCTATGCCGCCGATGGCGAAGAACACGACGATGACGGCGAGCAGCACGATGCCGGCGGTCCACGTCGCGGGGATCAGCGTGAGGACGATCGTCGCCGCGAGGAGGACGGTCGTGATGGCGGCGCCGAACCTCGGGGAACGGGGGTCGATGCCGCGGGCGGGGTCGTTCGTGGCGGTCATGGGGACTCGTCTCCGGGGGTCGTTGCTGTCGCTGCTAGGGCGGTGTCGAGGGCGGCGGTGAGCTCGGCGGGTCGTGGCGGGCCGCCGAACCGGGTGTGCACCGCGCGGCCTCGGTCGAGGAGCAGGACCGTGGGGGTCTGCATGACGGCGAAGCGTCGGGCGAGCTCGGGGCGTTCCGCGAGGTCGATCTCGAGACGGGTGACGCCGGGGTGCTCGGCGGCGACGGCGTCGAGCTGGCGACGGGTGGCCGGGCAGCGGGCGCAGGTGGGCGTGGAGAACTGGACGAGGGTGGCCTCGGTGCCGAAGGCCTCGGCGGGGGCGAGGTCGGCGGTCGTCGGGTCTGTGGTGGTGGTGCGGGTGTCGTTCGTCCGCGTGGGGCGGGCCCGGCCGGTCCGGGCGCGCAGGAGCAGGCCGAGGGCCGTGGCGAGTGCGAGGACTCCCACGAGGGCGGCGACTGCTGCGGCGACGGTCATGTCGCGACGGTACGTCCTCAGGTGCTCGGGAGCATCGACATGACCGCGTGTGACGGGCCGAGGCGGGCGGACGGCGTCCGGGCGGCGTCCGGTTCGGTCGGGTCAGGTGCGGGGCTTCGGCAGCAGTCGGCCCAGCGTGCCCTGCAGGACCAGGAGGAGCACCCAGTACAGGCCGATCGACGGGAAGATCATCGAGAGGACGAGCGCGAGGGCGAGCAGCACGGCGGCGATCGGACCCTTCCGCCAATCGCCGAGCGGCGAGGACAGCAGCTCCGGGGAGCGGCGGAGCTCCCACTCGATCGCGGTCAGCGTGAGGCTCGTCACGACCATGCTGCCCAGGTAGAGGGCGTGTGCGACCCGGTCGCCCTCGACCTCGGTGTTGAGCAGGTTCGCGGCGAAGGGCAGGAACGCGATGCTCACGAGCCACACGAAGTTGAGCTGCATCACGCGGATGTTGTACGAGCGGACGTGCTCGAACACCTGGTGGTGCAGCGTCCAGAAGCGGGCGATGACCCAGAACGTGATGAAGAACTCGAGGAGCGCCGGCCAGTGCTCCTGCAGCAGGTCTCCGGCGCCCCGTCCCCCGCTGAGTTCGCCGGCCAGGTCGACGAGCGGGAGGATCAGGATCGTGATCGCGATGGCGACGGTCGCGTCGGAGAAGTTCACGAGGCGGTCGAGACCACGTTCGGTGCGTGCCGGCTCGGTCATGGAGCCGAGTCTAGGGACCGCGACGGCCCTAGCATCGGGAGCATGGTCGACGACGTGACGCCTGGACGGTACCGGCACTTCAAGGGCGGCGAGTACGAGGTGGTGCTCGTGGCGCGGGACGTCGAGACCGAGGAGGCGGTGGTCGTCTACCAGGCGCTCTACGGGGAGCGCGGGCACTGGGTGCGGTCGCTCGCGGACTTCACAGCGTGGGTGTCCCGGGACGGCTACGAGGGGCCGCGCTTCGTCCGCGCCGCAGTGGCCTGACGATCTGATCGTCAGTCGTCGTCGCTCAGGGCCGACGGTTCCTCCGGCGGCGGATCGCGCTGCCGGTGGAGACCATCGCGAGGAACAACACGATCCCAGCCAGTGCTGGTCCGTACCAGTGGTCGGCGGTCGCGGGCGACGTCGCCGACACCGAACCGAGGACGACCAGGATCACGCTGGTGATCAGCGCGAACGGCAGGCTGGTGACGAACCGGCGCACGGCGTTCGCTCGCCTCAGGCGCATCGCGGCTTGACCTTGCCGCCCGCGAACGGGTAGACCCGCAGCTGCTTCGTCCCGCAGCGGATCGCGCCGCTGCCCGTGATCGCGACCGTGGCAGCCGTCAGGATCGCCCCGACGACGACGCCGAACGTCCCGCCGCTCACGGCGCAGACCGCCGCGCCGAGGGCGAACGCGGAGCCGCTGATGATCATGTTCTGGTCGGTGGCGTTGAAGCTCACGAAGGTTCCCTTGGAGTCCCTGCCGGCACCGATCCGCTGCGTCGTCGGCGCCGTCACGAGGTCGAAGACGAACCCGTCCCCGAGGTCGATCGTCGTCACCGTGCCGTCCGGTGTCGCCCCCGTGCTCGTGACTGCGCCGACGGCGCGCGCTTCGGCGATGGCCTGCTCGATCTGCGTGGGAGTGAGGCTCGTCGCTCCGCGCATCACGCCGTGTGCCGCAGACGTGTCATGTGGTTCCCCTTCTTCGACGGAGCCACGACGGTCGCGGATCCAACAGAACTCTGGACTGCAGTACCAGAATGTCGCAAGGCATATTTCACTTCCGCGCGGTGGTGTCGGCGGGCGGGCCTAGGCTCGCAGGGCACCGAGGAGACGGGGGAGACGCATGCAGATCGGCGGCGACGGGCAGGTCCTGCTCAGCCCGAGCGACCTCTCGACGTGGGCGGCCTGCGAGTGGGCGTTCCTCCGGCGCATGGACGTCAAGCTCGGCCGGGGCGAGCCCCTGCCCGAGTCGCACGACGACATGCTCGAGCGCACGGCACGCCTGGGGGACCAGCACGAGCTCGACTACCTCGCCATCCTCCGCGAGACGCGGGACGTCGTCGAGTTCGACCGACCGGCGCCGGCCGAGTACCCGTCGGCAGCGGCGGCCGCGCTGGACGCGATGCGCACCGGCGCGGACGTCCTCTACCAACCGACCTTCTTCGCGCCGCCGACGGCAGAGGTGCCGGGCTTCATCGGCTTCGCGGACTTCATCATGCGGAACGACCGCGGCCAGTACGAGGTGTACGACACCAAGCTCGCGCGCCACGCCAAGATCAGCGCCCTGCTGCAGCTGGCCGCGTACGCCGAGCAGATGCAGGCGCACGGCATCCCCACCGGCGAGCAGGTCCACCTCGTGCTCGGCGACCGGACGACCACCACGCACGACCTCGCCGACATCGCGCCGGTGTACCGGACGCAGCGCGCCGAGCTCCAGCGGGTGATCGCTGAGCGCCTGACCGAGACCGAGCCGCTGCAGTGGGCCGACCCGCGGTACTCGTCGTGCGGCCGGTGCGACGTGTGCACGACACAGGTCGCCGAGCACCGTGACCTGGTCCTCGTCGCGGGCATGCGACTCGACCAGCGGACGAAGCTCATCCGGCAGGGGGTGCGGACGATCGACGAGCTGGCGGACCGGACCACGGCCGTGCCCGGTCTGCCGCGCGGGACGCAAGCGCGGCTGGTGCGTCAGGCGCGCCTCCAGGTCGACACCGAGCACGCGCGGACCGCAGCCGACGGTGCCCAGGCGGCCGGGCCGACCAAGCCGCTCTTCGAGGTGCTCGACGCCCGAGCGCTCGACGCGATCCCGACGCCGGACCCGGGCGACGTGTTCTTCGACTTCGAGGGGGACCCGCTCCACACCGAGGACGGCGTCCACTGGGGACTCGACTACCTGTTCGGGCTCGTCGACCCCGAGGCGCGCTTCACGGCGTTCTGGGCGCACACGATCCGCGACGAGCGCCAGGCGCTGCTGGACTTCCTCGCCTTCATCGAGGCTCGGCGGCAGCAGTACCCGGGGATGCACATCTACCACTACGCGGCGTACGAGCGGACGCACCTGCTGTCCCTCGCTGCCCGGCACGGCGTCGGTGAAGAGGCCGTCGACGACCTGCTCCGCGCCGGGGTCCTCGTCGACCTGTACCCGATCGTGCGCAAGGCGCTCGTGGTCGGCAGCCGCAGCTACTCCATCAAGAAGCTCGAGCCGCTGTACACGGGTTCGGACCTGCGGCTCAGCGATGTGACGAACGCGGCGGACAGCATCACGGCGTACGTCGACGCGATCGAGGAGCTCCGGAACGGTGACGCCACCGCCGGGCAGCACATGCTCGACGAGGTCGCTGACTACAACGCCTACGACTGCCGGTCCACGCTCCGGCTGCGCGACTGGCTCCTGTCGCTCCGAGCGACAGCGCGCGCGTCCTCGTCCGCGCCCGTCGCTGCCGAGCCGGACGAACTGCTCCCGCCGATCCCTGTCGACCGCGAACCGAACCCCGTGTACACGGCGCTCGCCGCGCAGCTCGACGGGGTCGACGCCCTCGACCGCACGCCCGACCAGACGGCGTTGGCGCTCGCCGCAGCCGCGATCGACTACCACCGGCGCGAGGCGAAGACGTTCTGGCAGGACCACTTCGACCGCCTGCGGAACCCGGTGGACGAGTGGGCGGACACCCGCGACGTGCTGGTCGTCGAGCGGGCGTCGGTCGAGCGCGACTGGGACACGCTGCCGCGTGCCCGGTCGCAGTCCCGAGAGATCCGGTTGTCGGGGACGCTCGCGCCCGGTTCGCGGCTCCGTCCAGGAGGCACGCCCCACCTCGTCTACGACGACCCGCTCCCGCCGTCGATCGCCGCTCCGGCGCCGGGTTCGAAGGGCGCGTCGGCCCGCGCCGTCGTGCTGGACGCGTTCGAGGACGGTGACGGCTTCGAGGTGCTCGTGAAGGAGAGCCTGCCGGTCGGCGGCTCGCCGCACGAGGACTTCCCGGTCGCCCTCGCGCCGGCGGCACCACCGCGGGCGAAGCCCCAGCCCGAGGCGATCGCGGAGTGGGGACAAGAAGTCCTCGACGCCCTGCCCGCGATGCTGCCCGATCCGGCGCTCGACCTCCTCCGCCGGGTCCCGCCGCGGGGGCCGATCGTCCCCGTGCAGGGGGACGACACGGTGTCGGCCGTGGTCGCGACGCTGCTCGGCCTCGACCGGTCGTACCTCGCGATCCAGGGTCCTCCGGGGACGGGCAAGACCTACGTCGGATCGAACGTCGTCGCGCGGCTCGTGCGCGAGTACGGCTGGCGCGTCGGGGTCGTCGGGCAGTCGCACGCGACCTCGGAGAACTTCCTGGCGTCGGTCGTGCAGGCCGGGGTGCCCGCCGACCGCGTGGTGAAGGTGCCCCGGGCGGGAGCGGACCCGGACGACGTCGAATCGGCACCGTGGACGCCCGTGAAGAACAACGCCGCCGTGGCTGCGTTCCTGTCGTCCTGCGCCGAGACCGGCAGGGGCGGGGTCGTCGGCGGGACCGCGTGGACCTTCGCGAACGAGGGCACGATCCCGCGCCGCTCCCTCGACTTGCTCGTGGTGGACGAGGCCGGGCAGTTCTCCCTCGCGCCGACGATCGCGTCCTCGATCGCGGCGACGCGTCTGCTCCTCCTCGGGGACCCGCAGCAGCTGCCGCAGGTGTCGCAGGGGTCCCACCCGGAGCCCGTCGACGAGTCGGCGCTCGGCTGGCTCGCCGACGGCCAGCACGTGCTGCCGGACGCGTTCGGGTTCTTCCTGGCGCGGACCCGGCGGATGGAGCCGGCACTCACGGCGTCGGTGTCGGCGCTGTCGTACGACGGGCAGCTCGCGTCGATGGTGTCCGGGCGACACCTCGACGGCATCGACGCGGGCGTCCACCCGGAGCCGATCGTGCACGCGGGGAACACCACGTCCTCGGTGGAGGAAGCTGCTCGGGTCGTCGCCCTCGCGCAGGACGTCGTCGGTCGACGGTGGGTGGACGGTGACACCGAACGCGTGCTGACTGACGAGGACGTGATCGTCGTCGCGCCGTACAACGCCCAGGGTGCGGTGATCCGCGACGCCCTCGACCGTGCAGGACTGCGGGGGACGCAGGTCGGCACGGTGGACCTGTTCCAGGGGCGCGAGGCCGTCGTGTCGATCGTGTCTCTCGCGGCGTCGAGCGCCGCCGACATCCCGCGCGGGCTGGACTTCCTGCTCATGCCGAACCGGTTGAACGTGGCGCTGTCGCGGGCGAAGTGGGCGGCGTACCTCGTGTACTCGCCGGCGCTGGCGACGGGCTTGCCGCCCTCGATCGCCGGGCTGTCGCTGCTGTCCCGGTTCATCGAGCTCGTCGAGCCAAGAGTCGAGTGATCCCCAGAACGGGGTCTACGGCCAACCTGAGCAGCATCATAGGTTGGCTCCATGACGTATCAGCCACACCCTTCGCAGCCGTACGCGCCTGGTCCTGGTCAGCCTGTGCAGGTGGCGGGCAACGGCTTCGCGGTCGCGGCGTTCGTGCTCGGACTCTTCGGGTTCCTCGTGACGTGGATCCCGTTCTTCATCGGGCTCTTCCTCGGGGGACTGCCGGACGTTCTCGCCATCGTCTTCGGGATCTGCGGCATCGTCCGCGCAAACCGTGTGCGGCGGGGGATGGGGCTCGCCGTGGCCGGGCTCGTCCTCGGCAGCCTGGCGTTCCTCAGCATCTTCGTCGGCGCTGGAACGGTCTGGTGACCCGGTGATCGACTTCGCCAACGGGTCACTGTTCAAGCTCGCCCACTGCGACCCGAGTGAGGTGCAGCCACAGATCGCGGGGTTGCTCCTCGAAGGTGAGCAGATCCTCGTCGCAGCGAAGACCATCCGCGACTTCGTGGCGTTCACCGACAAGCGCATCATCGCGGTGAACGTGCAGGGGATGACCGGCAAGAAGCGGGACTTCAGCTCGCTGCCCTACAGCAAGATCCAGGCGTTCTCGGTCGAGACCGCGGGCACCTTCGACCTGGATGCGGAGCTCGAGCTGTGGTTCAGCGGGCTCGGGAAGGTCCGCTTCGAGTTCAAGGGGCGTTTCGACATCACGTACCTCGGACGGTTGATCGCCCACCACGTGCTCTGACCAAGACGGGGTCAGCCCTGGTCGGGGTCCTCGTCGAGGTGGACACCGCTCTGCATCTGCGCGCGCATGCCCGCGAGGACGTCGGCGTGCAGGAAGTTCGCCTCGGCGGCACTCGTGGGGTCGACCACGATGCCGAACTCCTCCGGCAGCGCCGTCACGAGCTCGGACATCGACACCGGGCGGCCCTCGGTGTCGGGCAGGCCGGCTGCGAGTTCGGCGGGGTCGGTGAACACCGGGACGAACGGCTTCTCGCGGATGACCACGTGCGCGACGCTTCCGCCGTCGGGAGCGTCCGCGGGTCGCCACGGCACCCAGGCGGCGCTGCGGAGGAAGCCGGCGGGCGAGGTCGCCATGCGCCGCCGGAGTTCGGCGGCGGCGGTCGGCGGGGTCTTGTCGACGCCGCGGCCGAAGGCTGATCCGGTCTGGTCGTTGGTGCTCATGCGGGTTCCCTCCCGGGGGTCGTCGACCATGCTGTCACGGCCGACGGGGTCCTCACGACGTCGCAGCACGGACGTCGGCGGTCGGGCTCAGCTCGAGGAGATCGTCGCCGTCGTCGCCGCGGTGCTCGCCGCCACCGTCGCCATGATCGCCGCGGTCTGGATGTCCTCGAGCACGGCCTTGACCGCGGGGCTGGCCCAGCCGCCCGAGGTGACCTCCTTCACGAGCGCCCGGTCGACCTTGCCGAACTGCTTGCGGAGCGTGCTGGTCGCGTCGAGCAGGCCGATGACGGCGGCGGCGAACGGCGTGGGTTCGGCGCGCCCGGCGAGGACGTCGCCGATGCCGGCGCGGAGGAGCGCTTCGGGGCCACCGTCGCGCTCCGGGTACTTCGTGGTGGGGAAGATGCCGAGCGTCTTCCCCTGTTCGAGCGTGATGAGGCCGCGTGCGATGAGCCCGGCGAACACGTCGTCGCGCAGCGGTCGCTTGCCGATGCGGGTTATCCACCACTTCGCCTTGCGGGGCTTGTCGGCGGCCGCGATGGTGCCGACGACGCCGTCGAGGACCGGGTCGCCGATGGCCGCACCGTTCACGACGGCGACGAAGCCGTCCTGCAGCGAGACGACGCCGCGCAGGGCGAGGTCCGCGAGGACGGCACCGGCGAGCCCGGCGTCGAGGGTCTGCACGTCCGTGGACTTCCGCCCGTCGGACTCGATCTGGAGGAGCGCGAACGCCTGCGGGACCGTGAGTTGCTCAGCCATGTCCGCAGCCTGCCACGCGGGGCGGGGGTGCGCCGCGCCTCCAGGCCGATGCCCAGCGCACGTCGAGGTGGCCGCGCGCCGGGCTGTGTGACTCAGTACGCGGCGGACTGTCCGCCGTCGATCGGGACGACCGTGGCGTTGACGTACGAGGCGTCGTCGGACAGCAGGAAGGCGACGACCGCGGCGATCTCGGGCGCCTCGCCGTAGCGCTTGGAGGGGTTGACCTGGATGAACTCCTCGGCGGCCTTGCGGGGGTTCTCCGGGTCGAGCTGCTTCATCGAGTTCTCGACCATCGGCGTCCAGATGGCGCCGGGGGCGATGGCGTTGATGCGGATGCCGTAGCGGCCGTACTCGACGGCCGAGTTGCGGGTGAGACCGACGACACCGTGCTTCGCGGCGGCGTAGCCGGACTGGTTGCCGATGCCGCGGATGCCGCCGACGCTCGCCGTGTTGACGACCATGCCGGAGCCCTGCTCGCGCATGGTCTTCAGGACCTTCTCGAGGCCGAGGAACACGCCGCGCAGGTTGATCGAGACGACCTTGTCGAACTCGGCGGCGGTGAACGACTCGGTCGGGTTCTGCTTGCCCTCGATGCCGGCGTTGTTGAAGAAGCCGTCGATGCGGCCGAAGCGCTCGGTGGTGGCGGTGACGTAGGCCTCGACCTGGGCCTCGTCCGAGACGTCGGCGACGGTGGTGAGGACCTCGGCGTCGGGGGCGGTCTCGAGCACGGCGGCCTTCGAGGCCTCGAGTCCCTCGGCGGAGACGTCGACGAGGGAGAGCTTCGCGCCTTCGGCGGCGAGACGGACGGCGGTCGCACGGCCGAGGCCGGAGCCGCCGCCGGTGATGAGGACGACGCGGTCGGTGAAGCGGGCCGTGGGGGAGCTGGTTGCGGGGGAGCTGGTTGCGGTCATGGGGAGGCCTCCTGAGGTCTTCGACGGTGAAGGGCTCGGGGTCCGCGGTGGAGCAGCGAGTCCGAACGATGCATTCGCATCGACGGGAGATAGGCTACACCTGTTGTCTTGCGGCCGTGCTCAGCAGGTCCGCAGGATCCGCGCCATCGCGTCGTGCTCGGCGGGGGCCACCCACAGGCGGTACTTCGTCTTCACCGCAACCTGGTGCTCGATGTACGTGCACCGGAACGACTTGTCCGCCGGCAGCCAGGTCGCGGCGTCGCCGGAACGCTTCTGCGCGTTCGAGTGCTGGTCCACCGCGAACAGGTTCGCCGGATCGTTGGCGAGCGACTCCCGCTCACGCTGCGAGAGCTGCTGGGCCCCGGTCCGCCAGGCGTTCTCGAGTGCGACGACGTGGTCGATCTGCACGAGCGTGGAGGTCGTCTCGCCGCGCACGAAGCCGATCGTCGCCCCGGTGTACGGCGACACGAGCGTCCCGGTGAGCACCCGGCAGGGGCCCTGGCGGGTGATCGCCGAGAGGTCCCGCGCCAGCACGTCGTTCCGCGTGTCGCAGCCGTTCCGGTCGACGTCGAGCCACGCGGTGCCGAAGTCGCCGACCCGGTCGTACCCGGTGGCGGGGGCCTTGCCCTTGACCGGCAGGGCGGCGAGTTCCGCCCGTGCGGTGGCTGCTGTTGCGGCGTCGGCGTCGGCGTCGGCGTCGGTCGCGCTCGGCGCGGTCGTCGCGCTCGGCGCGTCGGTTCGGGAGGCGCGGGTCGTCCCCGGCGCGCCCGGTTCCGTCTCGATGGTGGGGGCGTCGGTCCCCGTGGGCACGGCGGTCGACGCCGGTGCGGCTTCGGCGTCGGGCGCGATGATGCCCGCGGTGTGCAGGGCGTACCCGCCGACGGCGAGTGCGAGGGCGACGAGGACGGACGTGAGGCTGGTGCGGGTGCGGCGTCGGCGGGACGTCATGCGTGGGTGGAGCTCCTGGTGGTGCGGTGGTGCGGGGCACCGACGATGATGCCGGACACGTCGGACATCGCCCCGGACCCCGGCGGAGGGTCGGCCGCCCGGGCCGCCGGAGTAGCGTCCACGAGGTGGGCACCGCACTCCTCGTCATGGACTACCAGAACAGCATCGTCGAACGACTCGGCACGGACGAGGCTCTCGCTGCGGCGACGGCAGCGGTCTCGGCCGCCCGGGAGCGCGGCATCCCCGTGGTCTTCGTCCGCGTGGCGTTCCGGCCGGGCGCACCCGAGGCCGCGCGCACGAACAAGATGTTCGGCGGGATGCGGGAGCGCATCGGGGCCCAGACTCCGGGGTCCACCGACGTGCACGGCGCGTTCGGGGTCGGGGACGACGACCTCGTCGTGACGAAGCTCCGCGTCAGTGCCTTCGCCGGGTCGGACCTCGAGGTGCTGCTCCGCGGCCTCGAGGTCCGCGACCTCGTGCTCGCCGGGATCGCCACGAGCGGCGTCGTCCTCTCGACGCTGCGCCAGGCGGCCGACCTCGACTTCGGGCTGACGGTCCTCTCGGACGCGTGTGCCGACGGCGACCCGGAGGTCCACCGCGTCCTCACCGAGAAGGTCTTCCCGCGACAGGCCGAGGTCGTCACCGTCGCCGAGTGGACCGCCTCGCTCTGAACCGTTCCGCGGGCACGGCGTAGACACGGGTGCATGACCGATTACGCGAACCCGTCCGTGTCCGTCACCGGCGGGTCGATGCCGCTCCTCGGCTTCGGCACCTGGCAGATCCCCGACGCCGAGGCGCCCGCCGCCGTCGGCGAAGCACTGGCGGCCGGGTACCGCCACATCGACACCGCCACCGGGTACCGCAACCAGCGCGGCGTCGGGAAGGCCGTCGCCGAGTCCGAACTCGCCCGCGACGAGGTCTTCGTGACGACCAAGTTGCCGCCGGACAACGCCGACCGCGTGCGGGAGACCATCGAGGAGAGCCTCGACCAGCTCGGTCTCGAGCACCTCGACCTCTGGCTCGTGCACTGGCCGCCGAACGGCGAGGCACGCCCGGACGTGTGGGAGCAGGTCGTCCAGGCGCAGTCGGACGGGCTCACGAAGGCGGTCGGGGTGAGCAACTACTCCCTCGCACAGATCGACGAGCTCGTCAGCGCCACCGGGGTCACCCCGGACGTGAACCAGATCAAGTGGAGCCCCGTCGAGTTCGACCGCGCCGTGGCGGACGGGCTCGCGTCCCGTGGGGTCGTCCTCGAGGGCTACAGCCCCTTCAAAGCGAGCAACCTGCAGGACCCGACGCTCGTCGACATCGCGACCGCACACGACGCGGACAGCGCGCAGGTCATCGTCGCCTGGCACGTCGCGCACGGGTTCGTCGTCATCCCGAAGTCGTCGAACCCCGAGCGCATCCGGTCGAACGCTGCCGGCGCCCGCATCGAGCTGTCCTCCGACGAGGTCGCTGCGATCGACGCCCTCGCCCGCTGACCCTCGGCCGCGTCAGGCCAGCAGGGAGCGGATGTCGTCGGCCGTGAGGTCCTCGGCGAAGAGGGCGTCGTCGTCGATCATCGTCGCGAACAGCTCGGCCTTCTTCGCCGCGAGCGCGAGGACCTTCTCCTCGATGGTGTCCTCGGCGATGAACCGCTGCACGTTCACCGACCGGGTCTGGCCGATGCGGTGCGTCCGGTCCACCGCCTGGTTCTCGGCGGCGGGGTTCCACCACGGGTCGAGCACGAACACGGTGTCCGCTTCGGTCAGGGTCAGCCCGAAGCCACCGGCCTTGAGCGAGATGAGGAACGCCGGGGCGGTGCCGTTCCGGAAGCGGTCGATGACCTCGGGGCGGCGCCTCGTCGAGCCGTCGAGGTACTCGTAGCCGACGCCCCGGTCGTCGAGGGCGGTGGCCACCATGCGGAGGAACGACGTGAACTGGCTGAACACCAGGGCGCGGCGACCCTCGGCGGCGAGCTGTTCGAGTTCGTCGAGCAGGAGGTCGAGCTTCGCGGAGGACAGGTCCTCTCGTGAACCGTCGACCAGCGCCGGCGACAGCGCGAGCATCCGCAGCAGCGTCAGCGACCGGAACACGATCATCCGGTTCTTCGCGAGGTCGTCGATGAGGTCGAGGACCTTCAGACGCTCCCGGTTCAACGTCGTCTCGTACAGGGTCCGGTGCGCGGGGTCGAGCGTCACCCGGACGACCTGCTCCTGCTTCGGCGGGAGGTCGGCGGCGACGCTCTCCTTCGTCCGCCGGAGCATGAGCGGCCGGATCCGCCGTCGGAGCCGCGCGGTGAGCTCCTGGCGGGCGGCCCCGCGGAGGTCCGGCGAACCGAGCGGCTTCACGTAGTCGTCCCCGAACCGCGACCACGACGACAGCAGCCCGGGCGCGACGATGTGGAACAGCGCCCAGAGGTCCGTCAGCCCGTTCTCGAGCGGCGTGCCCGTGATCGCGAACTTCACCGGCGCGCGGAGGTCGACCGCCACCCGGTGCGTCTGCGACTGCGGGTTCTTCACGAACTGCGCCTCGTCGAGCACGAGGGCCGCCCACGGCAGGTCGGTGTACGCCTGCGCGTCGAGCCGGAGCAGCGCGTAGGAGGTCACGACGATGTCGGACGCAGCAGCAGCGCGTGCGACGAGCCCGGGGTCCTTCAGCGTCGTCGCGCCGATCGTCGTGACGCGCAGCGACGGCGTGAACCGGGTTGCCTCGGCCGCCCAGTTGCCGACGACCGAGGTCGGCGCGACGACGAGGAACGGCGGCGCGTCCGGCGAGGACTCCCGCGCGGCGGCGATCGTCGTGAGGACCTGCAGCGTCTTGCCGAGACCCATGTCGTCCGCGAGCACCCCGCCGACCCCGTGCGACAGCAGGAACGACAGCCAGGCGTACCCGGTGTGCTGGTACGGCCGGAGCTCGGCATGCACCGAGTCCGGCACGAGCACCGACTCCGGTGGCGTCGCCCCGAGCAGCCCCGCCGCGATCGCCTCCCACCGCTCGTCGTGCGAGGTCTCGTCGGCCAGCTGGTCGAACTCGGACCACAGCCCGGCCTGCAGCGGCGTCACGGTCATCGGCTGGTCGGGCTCCCACTCGTCGAGGTCGCGCGCCTCGTCGATGAGCTCCTTCAGTCGGTCGAACGCGGGGTCGGACAACGAGAGGTAGGAGTTGTCGATGAGCTTCATCCGCCGGTCCCGCTTCGCGAGCGCCCGGAGCAGCGGCGTGAACGGCACCTGCTTGCCGTTCACCGACACGAAGATGCCGAGGTCGAACCAGTCGTGCTTGTCCGACGGCATGGTCGTCACGCGGATGTGCGGCCGACCGGTCAGCCGTTCGTAGTCGACGCGTTCGCCCTGCACGACGGTGCGGACGCCGAGCGTCGGCAGCTCCGGCAGCAGCTCGTTCGCGAACACCGCGACGTCGGCGCCGTCGATCGTGCCGTCCTCGAACCACGCGAGTCCGCCGCCGGGTCCGGTCGGGCCGCCCGTGTCGTCGGCCGCGCGCAGCCCGGCGAGGTCCGGGAGGGGTCCGTGCAGCGCGACGGGGTCCTTCCGCCCGTCGACGTGCCAGCGCCACTGCAGGTGCACGCGGTCGTCCGTGCGGGGCGCCCGGGCCGGTTCGAACGTCGCCGTCAGCACGAGTTCGGGCGGCGTGCGCTCGGGCAGCTCGACGGAGCCGTCGGCGCTGACGAGGCCGAGCGCGCCACGGAGCCGTGGGGACCAGTCGGCGAGGAACTCGGCGACCTCGGGCTCCGGAACGGTGATCCGGGCGCCGTCGACGAGCATGCGCCGCTGGTCCTCCGGCACGGGGGTGACCGTCGGGGCGAACGCGACGTGGAACTCGGGGCTCTCGCGGAAGACGTAGACGCCGTGGTCGCCGATCGTCCGGGCCGTGCCGGGAGCCGCCGGTCGGCCGTCGAGGACCGCGCTCGCACCGATCACGAGCCCGCCGTCCTGCCGGGCGACGTCGAGGAGCACACGTGCCTCGGCACCGAGCACGGCACCGCCCTCGCGCTTGCCGGTGACGAACGCGATGCCGAGGGCCGGTGCCTGCGTGAGGAGCGGCCAGAGCAGCGGACTGCCGAAGTCGTCGAGGTGGATCCAGTCGGCCTCGCCGGGGAGCCCGGCGAGCTGCCCGGCGCGGTGGAGCGCGGCGAACTGGACGAACCAGGCGTGCTGCTCGGGGGAGAGGCCGAGCCGGTTCATCGAGTAGGGGAGCGTGCCCCACGTCAGCTGCCCCCGAACCCAGTTGCCGGCGTCGCTGCGGGTCACCGGGCGGACGCCGAGTCGTACCGACCGCGAGGCCGTCGGCAGCGCGCGACCGGCGGCTCGCGCACGCGAGGCGAGCCGGGCGGAGACCGCGTCACGCAACTCGAACTGCAGTCCCATGGGGGTGCCCTGCGGCTCGGCCACCTGCGCGTCGTCGCCGGCGAGGCGGGCGAGGTCGTGCCTCCAGTCCGAGGGCGGCGGAGCCGGCTGTTCCGGCTTCGGGCCGGCGGCTGCGGCGAGTGCGCGGGCGTTGATGGTGAGCAGGGCTGCGGCGACGTGCTTGCAGTCGCCGCCCAGCGGGCAGGTGCAGGTGCTGCGGACCGGACGGACGAACTCGCCGCGGGCCGGGCTGGTCTCGATGCGGAGTTCGTACGGGTCGTCGGCGGAGCCCGACACCGCGCCGGTGACGGTGCCGTCGTCGTCGTGCCAGACGGCGTCGTCGACCAGGCCCGCCCGGGCGAGGTCCCGCGCGCGGCCGAACGCCTGCGGCCCGACGAAACGGATGACGTCGACGGCGTCGATCATCGGGGCGGCTGGCACGGGTCAATCGTGCCAGGTGCCACCGACCTCCGGCGCTCGCCGGGTCAGCGGATCGACCAGGTGCTGCCGGCGTTCAGCTGCAGGACGGACGGGCCCTTCGACAGGGTGATCCGCTTCGAGAGGTCCTTGCCGGAGCCGTTGTCGCTGGCGGGGATGGTCTCGTAGTCGTTGCGGAGCAGGGTTTCGCGGAGCATGCACGTCGCGACACGAGTCGTCGTGCACCGGAACTGCCGGGCGGCGGAGGAGCCCCAGTAGAGCATCACGTTGTCGCCGTGCCCCGACGTCGTCAGGGCGGGGGCGCTCGAGACCTGGCTGAACCGCAGGATCCACTGCCCCCTGGCCTCGACCTTGAGCGCGGCGGGCTTCCGCCACGAGTCGGTGCCGTAGGCGACGCGGCCCGTGTACTTGCCGCCCTGGCCGATGGGGTTCGACCCGGTCGGGCCGCCCTTGCTGTTCAGCTCGTGCACCTCGAACTCGGTGTGCTCGGCATCCGCCGGGGTGAACGTCGCGACGATGATGCCGCTGCGGGCGTTCTGCGGGAGCACGATCGTGGCGTTCCGGCTGCCCGACTTCGTGAACGGGGTGAACGTGCCGTACTGGTGGTCGTACTGCGCCTTCATCGCTGCGGGCATCCCGACGGCCTGCGCCGGCGCGACACCGACGAGGGACGACACCACGGCGGCGACGCTGACGACGAGTGCGGCGGTGAGGGTGGTGCGGCGCATGGGACTCCTGTCGGATCGGCGTTCCCGATGATGGCGTGCGGCACCCGCGTGCGACAGACCCTGTCCGGGGGCCGCGATACTGGGTGGGTGACGACACTGCGAGGAGAACTGCGCTCGACCGCGACGACGGAGGCCGAGGGCAGCGGCGAGAACATCGAGGCGGCGCGCACGGCGGCGGTCGAGGCCCTGGACCTGCACGGGTTCGAGCTGCAGCAGGTGAACGCGGTCACGAGCAAGGCCACCGGCGAGACCACCGTGCGTGCGATCGCCCGTTCCAAGGAGACCAGGCCGCACGAGGCGACCGGGCAGACCTACGAGGAGGCGCTGCAGGCCTTCCGCGCGTCGATCCCCGAGGGGTGGCAGGCCCAGAACATGCGCGAGATCCGGTCGTAGGATGTCCGGCGTCCCGTTCTGGGGGAGTCGCGGGCGCGCGGGAGCGGGCAGGATCGACGGCATGCTGCAGTCACTCGTCTACATGAGCGCGGCCACGGAGCCGTTCGACGACGACGCCCTCGACGAGGTGCTCGCCCACGCCCGCGCCCGGAACACCGCCGACGGTCTGACCGGGCTGCTCGTGCACCGCAACGGGCGGTTCATGCAGCTGCTCGAGGGACCGTACGAGCAGGTGTTGTCGACGTACCAGCGGATCCTCGCGGACGAGCGTCACGACGAGGTGCGGCTCCTCGCCGAGGAGTCCATCCACACCCGGCGCTTCCCGGAGTGGTCGATGGCGTACGACCGTGACGTCGAGGGCGCCGCGACGCCGGAGGGCTTCAGTGACTTCCTCACCTCGGGCGACCAGAGCGCCGACTCCGGCCGTTCCCGGGAGCTGCTGCGGTGGTTCCGCAACCACCCGATGGCCGACCCGACGGCGGCGAAGGGGAAGCACCGCCGGGACGCGTAGCCCGTCCGGTCAGACGATCGGCTTGCCCGTCGACTCGCCGGTCGCCAGCTTGCTGTGCCGACGGGAGTAGCCGAAGTACACGCCGAGGCCGATGGCGAACCAGACCGCGAAGCGCACCCACGTCTCCCACTGCAGGAACGTCACGAGCCACAGCGACGCGATGACGCCGATGATCGGGATCACCGGCATGAACGGCAGCCGGAACTGCCGGTCGAGGTCGGGCTGGCGGTAGCGCAGCACGATCACGGCGGAGCAGACCACCACGAAGGCGAGCAGGATGCCGATGTTCGTCAGCTCGGCCACGACCCCGATCGGGAGCACGCCGGCCAGGATCGCCGACGCGATGCCGAGGATCCACGTGACGCGGGTCGGCACGTGGCGCTTCGGGTCGGTCTTCGCGAACCACTTCGGCATGAGGCCGTCGCGGCTCATCGAGAACCAGACGCGGCTCGCACCGAGCATGAAGGTCACGAGCACGGTGATGATGCCGACGATGGCGCCGATCGCGATGATGTTCGCCACGCCGCCGAGCCCGACCGAGGCGAACGCCGACGAGAAGCCCGAGGCGGGGTCGATGTCGGTGTACTTCTGCATCCCGGTGAGCACCAGGGTCGCGAGGACGTAGAGGACCATCGAGATGCCGAGCGACAACAGGATCGCCTTGGGCATGTGCTTGCGGGCGTCGGTGGACTCCTCGGCGGCGGTGGACATCGCGTCGTAGCCGAACACCGCGAAGAACACCGTCGCGGCACCGGTCATCACGCCACCGAAGCCGAACGGGAAGTACGGCGAGTAGTTCGCGCTGTTGATGTGGAACACGCCGAGCACGACGATGAGCACGACGAGGGCGACCTTGATGCCGACGGCGACGAACTCGAACCGTGCGGCGCTGCGGATGCCGCGGGTGAGGACGAACGCGGTGAGCAGACACAGGATGATCGCGAACACGTCGATCACGTGGCCGTCGCCGGTGCCCGGTGCGCCGAGCATCCAGGCGGGCAGGTCGATGCCGAACTGGCCGACGAGGAACCCGACGTAGCCCGAGATCCCGATCGCGACGACCGCCACGATCGCGGTGTACTCGAGCAGCAGGTCCCAGCCGATGAACCAGCCGACGATCTCGCCGAGGACCGCGTAGCCGTACGTGTACGCGCTGCCGGCCTTCGGGATGAGGCCGGCGAACTCGGCGTACGACAGGGCAGCGGCGGCGCTCGCGACACCGGCGACGAGGAAGCTGATGAGGACCGCGGGGCCGGCGACGCCGTTCGCGACCGTGCCGGCGAGGGTGAAGATGCCCGCGCCGATGATGCCGCCGATGCCGATCGCGGTGAGCTGCCAGAGGCCGAGGTGCCGTTTCAGGCCGCCGTCGCCACCGGTCTCGTCGTCGATCGTCTCGATCGGCTTCCGTCGGAAGAGGGTGCGTGTCGTCGTCGTCACGCGCCCACTCTGCACCCTGCGGGGGCCGCGCGTCCGCCGCGCCCCGCGCCCGGGGCGACCACGGACGGGGCCGGGCCGGCGGGGCGGGCGCGAGCCGCGCCTCCAGGCCCGCGGGCAGGGAGGCGGCGTAGACGTGACCCATGCGCCGACCGAACCGTACCGAGCCCGCCCCCGGCCAGGAGTCCGTGTGGGACTACCCGAGGCCCCCCGCCGTGGAGCCGGTGCCCGAACGCGTGGTCGTGCGGCTCGGCGGCGAGGTGGTTGTGGACACGACCGACGCGGTGCGGGTGCTCGAGACCTCGCACCCGCCGGTGTACTACGTGCCGATGGCCGACCTCGAGCTCCGGCCGGCCGAGGGGTCGAGCATGTGCGAGTTCAAGGGGCGCGCGCGGTACTTCGACGTGGTGGGCGGGGACGTGGTCGCTCCGCGGGCCGCGTGGAACTACCCGACGCCCGAGCCGGGCTACGAGCAGCTGCGCGACCGGGTGGCGATCTACCCCTCGGCGATGGACTCGTGCGAGGTCGGCGGCGAGGTGGTCCAGGCGCAGGAGGGGGACTTCTACGGAGGGTGGATCACCTCGCGGGTCGTCGGACCGTTCAAGGGGGCGCCGGGCACGCTCGGGTGGTGAGGGGCCGCGTCAGCGGTGGGCGTACGGCGTCCAGAACGGGGAGGGGAAGGCGCCCCCGGTCACGATGACGAGCAACTGCCACACGAGCATCACGAGCCCGAGCACGCCGAGGACGATCCCGATCCACGACCAGACCCGCACGCCTCGTTGCCTCCGTCGTGCGATCGACAGTGCGCGCCAGCCGCTGGCGATGCACACGATGCCGAACACCGCACCGAGCACGACGTGCCGCCCCATCGAGGCCGCGGGGACGATGAACCCCATGTAGAGCGCCATCGGACCGAGCAGCGCGGCCACGACGGCGGGTGCTGCGGGTGGCTCGTGGTCGCGGGAGGCTGTTCCCATGCGTCCGAACCTAGCGGGGCGGTGGCGGTCCGGCACGCCGTGCGGCGCGTGCGGTGGACGTCCGGCACGGGCACGATGGAGGCATGCGATCCTTCCTCCGCGTCCTGCTCGGCCTCGCGCTCGTCTTCGCCGGCACGAGCCACCTCACCTTCGCCCGGCAGGACTTCCGCGCCCAGGTGCCCGACTTCGTCCCGCTCGACGAGGACACCACGGTCCTGGCCTCCGGCATCGCGGAGATCGGCCTCGGCAGCGCCCTCGTGCTCGCACCCCGTCGCTCGCGTCGCTTCGTCGGCACGGTGGCGGCGCTCTTCTTCACCGCGATCTTCCCCGGCAACATCTCGCAGTGGCTGAACCGCCGCGACGCCTTCGGGCTCGACTCGGACGTCAAGCGCATCGGCCGCCTGTTCGGCCAGCCGGTCCTCATCGCCTGGGCCCTCTGGTCCACGCGCGGGCGGCGAGGGTGATGGAAGCCCCCGTGGTCGCGGATCCGCTCGGGTCCGGTCCGGCGGCCTTCGGACGGGAGGCGCGACACCCCCTGGCAGGCGGCCGTCGCGTCGCGGACGTGGTCGCCACGGTCGTGCTGCTGGTGCTGTTGGCAGCGGAGTCGGTGGTCGCCGGTGGCGGCATCGTGTTCCTGTCGCTGGCGTTCAGCTCGTGCGGCGCTCCCGGCAACTCCTGCGACGAGACCCTCGGCGGCGCGGTCGTCTACGTCGGGCCGGTGCTCGTCGCCCTCGTGCTCGTCGCGGCGCTCGTGGTGTGCGTGCTGCGACTGGTTCGGCGGCGGCTCTCGTGGCCGTTCGCCCTCGTCGGCATCGCGGCCGTCGTGGCGGTGTTCTTCGGCGCGATCCTGCTCGTCGACAGCGCGATCACCCACGGCATCTGAGGGTCGTTCCTCCACAGGGCGGCCCCGCGCGGCGGTCGTCCACAGATGGGCGTCTGGTCGCCGTGCGGTGCGGTGGTGTCGGCGACGCTGAGGGCATGCCAGACACCGACATGCTCGACCGCCTCATCCGCACCCCTGCCCGCACCGACGACGACGTGGTGGACCTCGTGACCGCGCTCGTCGAACGCCCGATCACCCGGCAGTGCTGGGTGCTCTTCCTCGACGAACGGGCCGTGCCGGTGTCGTTCGTCATGCCGATCTCCGACCTGCCGTGGCAACCCGACGAACACGTCGAGGACTTCGCCGCGCTGGTCGGGGACGTCCTCGTGCAGGTCGGCGCGGCCGAGATCGTGCTGGTCTGGGAGCGCCCGGGGGAGTCCCGGCTGTTCCCGGTCGACTGGGAGTGGGTCGACGCGTGCGCCTGCGCGTTCGAGGAGCACCACGTCCGGCTCCGTGCGCAGGTGGCGGTGCACACCGGCGGCGTCGCGATCGTGTCGCTCGACGACTTCGAGCCGGTCGAGCCGGTGGACGACGGTCCGCTCCCGCTCGCCTCGTGACGTGCGGGTCAGCCCTGGGGTGCGGTGTCGGGGACGGTCTCCCCGGTGAGGCCCTCGACGACGGACTTCGCCTCGGGCCAGAACTTCGCGTAGTGGTCGGGGTCCGAGTTGATCTGGACGGCGTGCGCCATCTGGGTCGGGGTCATGGTCTTCCACCCGGGGATCTTCACGAGCTTCGTGTAGAACATCGACGCCGCGTTGTACGGGTCCATCCGCTGCTCGTACGTGCCCCAGGCGCCGTTGTCCCGCTGCTGGAAGAGCCCGCGGCTGTCGGGTCCGGCGGCGTCCCCGTGGTCGAGGTTCACCAGGCTCGACTCCCCGATGGCGGTCATCACGCCGACCGCCTGGGTGTGCGGTCCGATGCCCATGGCCTGGGCGGCGCTGATGACGTACGCGGCGTTGACCAGGCGGTCCTGGCAGAACCCGCCGACGGGGCCCGCGGGGACGACGATGCCGCCGATCGTCCTCGTCGCGACGTCCGGGCAGGTCGGGGTCGGGTCCGCGACGACACCCTTGGCGGCACCCGTCAGCGAGTTCACCGCGATGACGATGACCACCACGACGCCGATGCCGATCGCGACGACGCCCGCGCCGAACACCGACGCGAGGGTGATGCCGACGCGGCGCATGGCGGGTCCTCTCGAGCGGGGCGGGTCAGGCGGAGCACGAAGAGGCTACGTGCGCCGCCTGGGAACCGCACCCGCCCGATCGGGGGTGTCCGAGGACCGGCTCGGTCGTTCGCGGGTCAGACGTCGCGGTGGTCGTGGTCGTGGTCGTGCGTCTGCGCCGGCTCGTTCGGGCGCTGGACCTTCGTCGGTTCGGTGACGAGGCCGGTGGGTGCCTTCTCGGTCTGCTTCCGCCCGTGGGTGAACCACGTCACGATCCACAGCAGGATGCCGAGCGCGAGCAGCGCGCCCGCGATCTGGTACTGCTGCGGGTCGCGGCCGGACGAGAAGGGCAGCACGAGCCACAGGCAGGTGACGACACCGATGATCGGCACGATGACCCCGGCCCGGAAGTGCTTGTGGTCGACCTTGTCGCGGCGCAGCACCAGCACCGACGCGTTCACGACCGCGAACACCGACAGCAGCAGGAGCGAGGTGGTGCCGCCGAGCACGACGACGATGGGGGAGTCGGGGTCGAGCGAGACCCACCCGATCAGCAGCAGCGAGATGAGCGTCGTGAAGACGATCGCGGTGGACGGGGTGCGGCGGGCCGGCGAGACCTTCCCGAGGAAGCCGGGCAGGACGCCCTGCTTGCTCATGCCGTACAGCAGCCGCGACGCCATCATCATGTTGATCAGCGCGGTGTTGGCCACGGCGAACATCGAGATGAACGGCAGCAGGTCGGCGATCGGGAAGTCCGGCGCGGCCGTCTGCACGACGGTGACGAGCGGCGTCTCGTTGCCGGCGAGCTCACCGATCGGCACGACCGCCACGGCGCAGATGGACACGAGCACGTAGATCACGGCGGTGATGCCGAGCCCGGTGAGCATGACCTTCGGGAAGATGCGGGAGGGGTCCTTCGTCTCCTCGGCCATGTTCACCGAGTCCTCGAACCCGACCATGGCGAAGAAGGCCAGCGACGTGGCGGTCGACACCGAGAGCAGGAGCGATTTGTCCTCCGGCGTGTCGAACATGACCACGCGCGAGAAGTCCGCGTTGCCGCCGGCGATCGCCCAGAAGCCGATGAGGATCACCATCACGAGACCGGACAGCTCGACCAGGGTGAGGACGACGTTCGTCTTCACGCTCTCGCTGACGCCCCGGAAGTTGATCGCCATGACCGCGAGCATGAAGCCCATCGCGATGAGCATCACGACCGCGTTCGGCAGCTCCAACCCGAAGCCGGCGCCGAGGTTCGCCGCGAACGCCCGCGAGGCCGTCGATGCCGAGGTGATCCCCGAGCACATCACGATGAACGTCACGATGAAGGTGACGAAGTGGATGCCGAACGCCTTGTGGACGTACAGCGCCGCACCGGCCGTCTGCGGGTACTTCGTGACGAGCTCGAGGTACGAGAACGCCGTCAGCAGCGCCACGGCGAACGCGATGAGGAAGGGGAGCCACGCTGCTCCGCCGACCTCTGCCGCGACCTGACCCGTGAGCGCGTAGACGCCCGTGCCGAGGATGTCCCCGACGATGAAGAGCAGGAGGAGTTTGGGACCGATGACCCGCCGGAGCTCTGGCTGCTCCTGTTGCGGGCGCTCTGTGTTGGTGGTGGCCATGCGTCAGCCTGTTCCGCTTCGGGTCATCCTGTCCAGTCTCACAGGCAAATCGCCGCAGATCGCAACATGCTCGTGCTCCGTCGGACACGTGCCACTGCCCCTGGGCGCTCTCGGGTGGCGACGGCTACGCTCCCAGCCATGCACGACGAGACGAACACGACCGAGGAACCCGTGGAGTTCGCCGACTTCAACGCGAAGCTCCTCGTGCTCGACGTGCTCTGCTACGACCTCGACGTCCTCCAGCCCTACGCCGGGGACGACGACGAGAGCGACGAGGACCTCGACGTCGAAGGGCAGGACGACCGGGCACGCGAGTACTACGACGACCTCGACCTCCTGCCGTCGCAGCTGTCGCTCGTCACGGAGCTGACCGTCGACTCCGACCTCGAGGTCCTGCAGGACGTGCACCCGGGGTGGGACGGCTCCGACGACCGGTACGACCCGCAGAACTGGGACGACGTCCTCGACCTGCCGGCCCTCGGCACCGTGTACGCCGCGGCACCGCTGCCAGCGCACGTGGTCGAGCGGCTCGCCGCGAAGGGCGTCGAGGTTCGCTCCGCCTGAGCCGCGCCGCGCCCCGCTGCGCTGCCGGTTCCGTTCGTCGTCGCACAACGCAAGTGCGTCCGAACCACGCCGATCCCCGGTTCCGATGCACTTGCGTTGTGCGAACGCGCCGGGCGGCCGCGCCGCGCCGCACCGGGCGGCCGCGCTGGCCGCGCCGCGCCGAGCGCCCGCGCCGCGCCCGCGCCGCGCCCGCGCGCTCAGCGGCGGAGCGCTAGCACCTGCTCCGTGAACTGTGCGGCCCCGCCCTGCGCCGGGTGCCGCACCGCCACGGCGTCGATCCCCGCCAGCGCCAACGCGCCCTGCGCCTTCCGCCCCACCGCGACGACCCGGACGTCGTCCCCGCCCGGACCCGCCCGCATCGCATCGAGCAGCGCGAACGCGACGGGCGCGCCCTCCCGGACCTCGGCCGGCCGTGGCGTCCGGTTCGTCAGCCGGTCCGGAGCGGCGAACGGGTGGTGCGGGAAGATCGCCCACGTCATCGGGAGCGCACCGTGCCACGACGCCAGGGCAGCCTGCACGACACGGGAGGAGGCCTCCCACGGGGCGGTCGGCTCCGGCGGGACGAGGTAGTCCGGCCCGAGCTCCCGCATGCTCGTGAACGGCACGCCGGTGTTCGTCATGCCGCGCCACCCCGGGGCCTCGGCGACGAGCACCGTGTTCGCCTGCGCGCCGACGGTCGTGAGGTACCGCTCGAGGTTCGCCCGACGCAGCCGCCCGGCAGTGGTCGACACGTCGTACAGCGCCTCGGCGTCGTCCGCGACCGGCACGGCGTCGAGCGCTGCCC
>Ga0308160_10001110_pt1 | contig 40809 bp, 29 predicted proteins | sample PhyFR1_FD_201036 | JGI IMG/M metagenome (GOLD analysis project Ga0308160, IMG submission 201036) | Phyllosphere microbial communities from UC Gill Tract Community Farm, Albany, California, United States - DLSLF.R1 | ecosystem: Host-associated > Plants > Phyllosphere > Unclassified | place: USA... | reverse complement strand
TTCGTGCAGGTGGGCCACGTTGACCATGATCTCGGTCACGCCGTTCTTGGCCAGGTGCTCGATCAGGTAAGCCATCACCGGCTTGCCCAGCACCGGGATCATCGGTTTCGGCAGGTCGTAGGTGAGGGGCCGTACACGGGTGCCTTTGCCTGCTGCAAGAATCATTGCTTTCATGTTGCTGTCCTTATCTCTTCATTTTTGGGTGATCTGGTAGCGCCACGAATCGGCGCACATCTGGTCGACATTGCGTTCCGCGGTCCAGCCCAGCTCTTCGCGCGCATGGGTCGGGTCGGCGTAGCACTTGGCGATGTCGCCGGGGCGGCGGTCGACGATCTGGTACGGAATCGGCTTGCCGCAGGCTTGCTCGAAAGCGTGGATCATTTCCAGCACCGAATTGCCCTTGCCGGTGCCGAGGTTGTAGGTGACCAGGCCGGCGCCCTGCGCCAGCTTGTCGAGGGTCTTGACGTGGCCGATGGCCAGGTCGACCACGTGGATGTAGTCGCGCTCGCCGGTACCGTCCTTGGTCGGGTAGTCGCCGCCGAACACCGACAGTTTTTCGCGCTGGCCGTTGGCGACCTGGGCGATGTAGGGCACCAGGTTGTTGGGGATGCCGTTCGGCTCTTCGCCGATCAGGCCGCTTTCATGGGCGCCCACCGGGTTGAAGTAGCGCAGCAGTGCGATGTGCCAGTCCGGTTCGGCCTTGATCAGGTCGCGCAGGATGTCTTCGATCATCAGCTTGCTGCGGCCGTAGGGATTGGTGGCCGACAGCGGGAAATCTTCCTTGATCGGCACCGAGGCCGGGTCGCCGTAGACGGTGGCCGAGGACGAGAACACCAGCGTCTTGACGCCGGCCTTGGCCATCGATTCGAACAGCGCCACGCTGCCGTAGACGTTGTTGTCGTAGTAGCGCAGCGGCTGCGCCACCGATTCGCCGACCGCCTTCAGGCCGGCAAAGTGGATCACGGCGTCGATCTTGTGCGCGGCGAACGCGGCTTCCAGGGCCGCACGGTCGCGGATGTCGCCTTCGATGAAATCAAACGACTTGCCCGTGATGCGCTGCACGCGTTCCTGCACTGCCGGATCGGCGTTGTACAGGTTGTCGAACACGACCACGTCGTAGCCGGCGTTCTGCAGTTCCACCACCGTGTGGGAACCGATATAGCCCATGCCGCCAGTAACGAGAATTTTCATGAATACGCTTCTTTCTTTAAAAGTTGCCGTCGCCATGCCTTGGGGCTGGCGATTGTTGTTATTGCCCAGTTTCGGTCTCCGCGCATCAGCGCCGCGCGGCTTCTTTTATCAGCAGCCAGACGAACGCCATGTCATCGATAAAATAACGGCGAAACATCCGGCGCGGTTCCTGCAAAAATCGGTAAAACCACTCCAGCCCCGCCTTCTGCATCCACGGCGGGGCACGCCTGACGCGGCCGATCGCCACGTCGAAGGTCCCGCCCACGCCCATCGCGAACGGCACCTTCATCTCGGCCTGCCAGCGGCCGAGGAATTGCTCTTTTTTCGGCGAACTGATCGCCACGAACAGCAGGTCGGGGTGGGCGTCGCGGATCTGCATCGCCGCCTGCGCTTCTTCCGCCTCGCCCTGCCAGTAACCGTTGCGCCAGCCCGCCAGCACCAGCTGCGGGTATCTGCGCTGGTAGGTCGCCGCCACCTCGCTCACGACTTCGTCGCGGGCGCCGAACAGGAACACGCGCCAGCCCTTCTCGCCGGCGCGCCGCATCAGCGCCTCGAACAGGTCGACGCCGGCCACGCGCGCCTTGAGCGGCTTGCCGAGCAGGCGCGCCGCCCACACCACCGGCATGCCGTCGACGTTCACCAGCGCGCATTCGTTGATGATGCGGCGCAGCCCGGGGTCGCGGCTGGCCTTGACCAGCTTGTCGACGTTGATCGCCACGTGCTGGTGCGGCGTGCCGCTGGCGATGAAACCCTCGACCGTGCGCAGCGTTTCTTCCATCGTCAGGTTGTCGATGGCGCAGTCCATCAGCGTGATGCGGGCGGCGCTCATCGTACGTCCTCCGCCAGCTGAGTGGCCAATTCCTGCGCCAGTACGGACACGATGCGCTCGGCGGCATGGCCGTCCCACAGTTGCGGCCGGCGGCCGCGCTTGCCTTCGCCGCGCAGGATCGCCCCCACGTGCGCGAGGATCGCCTCCGGGTCGGTGCCGGCCAGCACGTTGGAGCCTTCGTCCACCGTGACCGGGCGCTCGGTGTTGGCGCGCAGGGTGACGCAGGGCACGCCCAGCGCCGTCGTCTCTTCCTGCAGGCCGCCGCTGTCGGTGAGGACCAGCGCCGCATCCTTCCACAGGTCGAGGAAAGCCATGTAGGGCTGGGGCCCGGCCAGGGTCACGCCGGGGCCGAGCTTGACGCCGAATTTCTCAAGGCAAGCGCGGGTGCGCGGGTGCACCGGGAAGATCAGCGGCAGCTCCTGCGCGATCGCATTCAGGGCGGCGGCGACGCGGGCAAAAATGTCCGCCGCGTCGACGTTGCCCGGCCGGTGCAGGGTCACCACCCCATAGCGTTCGCCGGCGGCGCGGCGCGCGTCCTTCCAGGCGCTGGTGGCGAAGCGGCCGCCCTCGCGCGCCAGCTTGTCGGCCTGGTACAGCACGTTGTCGACCATCACGTGGCCGACATGATGGATCGCGGCCTCGGGCTTGCCTTCGCGGCGCAGGTGCTCCACCGCCGATGGCTCGGTCACGAAGAACCAGTCGGCGATGCTGTCGGTGACGCGGCGGTTGATTTCCTCGGGCATCGACATGTCGCCGGAGCGCAGGCCGGCCTCGACGTGGGCCACCGGGATCCCCATCTTCCTGGCGACGATCGAGCAGGCCAGCGTGGAATTCACGTCGCCCACCACCAGCACCGCATCGGGGCGATGGGACGCGCACAGGTCCTCGAAGGCGATCATGATCCTGGCGGTCTGCTGCGCATGGCTGCCGCTGCCGGCCGCCATGAACACGTCCGGCGCCGGGATGCCGAGTTCCTCGAAAAAGACCTCGTTCATGTCGCGGTCGTAATGCTGGCCGGTATGCACAATCTTGTAGGAAAGTGCACGCGCCGACGGGACCTGCGCCCGCAGAGCGCGCACGATCGGTGCGATCTTCATGAAATTGGGGCGCGCACCCGCGACAAGATATATCAGCATGACCACCCTCCTTTCCCGAAAACCAGCATCAATCCAAGCGGCGCATGTTGCGCCCAGCGAAACGAGCCGCAACCCGCGATCCTCGACCCCGACTGTTAAAAAAACGTTATTGTAAACCTGCACTCGACCGGAACGGCGGACGATACGGTGGAGATCTTGAGCACGTCACATGCCTGCTTCGATTCATAGCTGCGCGAATACCAGCCGAGCGGCGGATTTTCGTTGCCATGCGCCAGTTCCAGGCTGAGATCCGCACCCTGGGCATGCATCTGCAGGGCGAAGCGCTTGCCGCGCACGTGCAGGCCGGAACTGTTCAGGCGCACGTTCAGCCCCGGCGCAAAATGCCAGAACAGCTCGACCTGGTGATGTTTCTTGGCCGCAATCTCGTCGCGCACCACCAGCGTCGAGCTCGCGGCGTCGAAGCGCACGCTGCGCACGTGGCGCACCGGGTCCGCCAGGCGCTCGTAGCCGTCGTGCGACCCGCGGAAGTCGAATTCGTGCGGCGACTGCGGCATGCGCTCGATCGCGGCCTGCGCCTTTTTCAGCCACATGAAGCGGCCGCCCGAGAGCGACTGGTCGACGCTGTCGATGCGCACCGTGTTGTGGGCCGAGGTGCCGCGGAAGTAATCGCGCCACTTCCGGTCCTGTCCATATGAAAACGTGCCGGGATCGACCAGGCATTCCTCGCCGCCGATCGACAGCGTGAGCGCCAGCGCGTCGGCGTGGCCGTGGGCGGCAATGCCGAGGTAGCCGAGCGGGCCGCAGTCGACCATGCCCTTGATTTCGTCGGCTTCGCCGAAATGCGAGCCGAACAGCAAATAGCCACCGTCCGGGAAGGCCCAGCCGGTATCGGATTCGTGCGGATCGCATTCCGGGCGCTTGCCGGGCAGCGCGCGCAGCAGCCAGCGTACGCCGGGATGGCTTGACACCTGCGGCGGCGCATGGAGGGGCTCGTTGGGCCGCAGCACGGCGTCGCCCAGCGCCAGCAGCTGGGCCGCGCGGTCGCTGCCGGCCTCGTCCAGGCGGAACACGATGCCGTCGTCGGCGTCGCCCACCATCGGCACGTTGCCACCGACGTCGCGCACCGAACGCAAAAAACGCAGGCTGCGCTGCAGGCTGGTCCAGTAGGCGCGCGAGAACGGCTGGTTGCTGGCCTGGCCGACCAGGCCGGCCACGAACAGGAATTCCGACGCAAAGATGTGATAAGCAAAGGCCTGCTCGCGGTTGACGCCGTCGCGCGAGAACTGCACCTGGGCTTCATGCTCGAGTTCGTTGCGCGCCTGCTCCAGCCAGGCGTTCGACGATTTCCAGCAAGGCCAGATCGATGCGCCGACGTACAAACCGGCCAGTTCGCCGATCAGGTGGTTGTTGGCCGACGAATGGCGCGACAGGTGGCGCGCGATGCCGCTGCAGTGGGCGTGGATCGAATCGAGCCAGTCGGCGCGCAGGCGCTGCCCGTCCTCGCCGGCGAACAGGCCGCTGGCTTCGCCGCCGGTCAGTTCCCACACCAGGCCCCAGTTGATCAGGCGGATGCCGAGCTCCAGGGAGCTGGTCCAGTTGGGACCGGTCAGCGGCGGGCACTGGTCGAGCCAGCTGCGCAGCTGGTGGTGCAGCGCGTGCAGCCAGGCCACGTCGCGGGTCACGCTCCAGGCCTGCGCCAGGCGCACCAGGTGCAGGTGGCGGTTCAGCTCCCACACATGCTTGATGTCGCCGACCAGTTCGCGGTTACGGATGTCGATGTCGCCGGCAAAGATGGACGGGCCGACGACGCCGCTGTCCGGGTCGCGGTTCCAGACCGGGGGCATGCCGACGTCGAAGCGGCGCTTGGCGAACAGCACCACATGGCCGGCGCAGATGCTGTCGGCATCGGCCAGCAGGGCCTCGCGCTCCGCCTGCGACAGCGGCGGAGCGCCCTCCGCCTCCAGGCCGCGCCCGAAGCTGCGCGCGCGCGGCAGCGGCGGCGCGGTGCGGCTCGGCATCCGCTTTGCCACGCCCCGAACGGCCGCCTGCTGGATCCGGTAGCCAAGCTCCGCCACCGACATGCAGCGCAGACGGTTGACCAGCCAGACCATCCCTGTCGCTTCGCGCATCATGTTGCCCCTGCCAGTTCACGGTAGATGGCGGACAGTTTTCCGCACATCACCTCGGTTGAATAGTCCTGCTCGATGGTGGAGCGCGCCCGGTTTCCCAGCCGTGCACGCAGGGCGGCATCGCCCAGTACGGCGGCCAGCGCCGCGGCCAGCGCATCGGCGTCGCGCGGCGGCACCAGCATGCCATTGTCGCCGTCGTGTATTGCTTCCGGCACCCCGCCGACGCTGCAGGCGACGACTGCCTTGCGCGCCGCCATCGCTTCCAGCAGTGCCATCGGCAAGCCTTCCGCATGCGAGGGCAGGCAGAACACGCCGGCCCGGGCCAGCTCGAGGCCGCGCGCCTGCGCATCGATCCAGCCGGGCAGTTCGACGCGTTCAGCGATGCCCAGCTCGGCCGCGCGCCGGCGCACACCCTGCAGATCGCCTTCGCCGCCGATCACGAGGCGCAGCCCGGGAAACCGGCCTGCCAGCAGCGCGCCGGCGGCCAGCAATTCGTACACCCCCTTGCCGGCCTCGATCCGCCCCAGGAACAGTACCCGCCCCTCTTCGTCCGCCGCCTGGGCCGGCAATGCCGGCAGCGGCACCGCGTTCGGCACCACGGCCACTTTCGCGCCGGGTGCAAAGGCGCGCACGAACTGGGCCCAGCTTTCCGACAGCGCGATCACGACCGAACTGCGTTCCAGCGTGTGGCGGATCCAGCGCCGCAGCCATCGCCCCGCTTCCTGCGTCGCGAACTCGCGGAACTCGGCGCCGTGCAAATGAAAAATCGTCTTGCAGCCGCTCATGCGCGCAATCAGCAGCACCAGCGACTTGCGCAGGAAGCTGGCGCGCGAGGCCACGTGCGCGTGCACCACGGCCGGACGCCGGCCCAGGCACGCCAGCAGAATCCGCCACATGCCGCCCAGCGCACCGGCGGCCTTGGCCAGGCGCGGCCCGCCGCGGTGGGTGGCGATGTAGCGCACATCTTCGCGTTCGAACAAGCCATGGCGGCGCAGCACCGAGACCACGGACGCCACCCCGCCCCGTCCTTCGGGCGTGGTGCCGACCATCAGTACCCGCGCCGGCGTTTCTGACTTGGCTCGTTGTAACAAAGCACACGCTCTTATAAAAGGCACAATGTTTCGATCATACATCATGGAATTCGCCGCATGCGCACGATTCAGCCTTGCCCGGTCAGGATTTTTTTGTACGTATTAGCAACATTTCGGCCGAGAATAGCATAGGTGCGATGGCTTGCTACGTACGCTGGGCCACGCTCGGCGCACTGTCGTGCTGCACTGCGGTTGTTCAAGAAATAGAGGGTGGCGGCGGCAAAAGCGCCCGCTTCCATCGGTACGCACAGCCCGGCCCCGCTCTGTTCGATGACCAGTTTTTGGTCGGGAATGTCGTTTGCCACGCTGGGGATGCCCAGCGCCAGGTATTCGACCAGCTTGGTCGGCGAGGCCACGTCGAACAGGGTGCCGCGCGGGATCGGCGACAGGCCGACCTCGGCCCGTACTGCATAGCAGAGCGCGCGCTGCTGCGGCAGCCAGCCGGTCAGCAGCACGTGCCGGTCGAGCCCGCGTGCGGCGATGGCGCGCCGCATCCAGGCCATTTCGTCGCCCGAAGGCGCGTCGCCGGCGATCACCAGCAGCACGGCGGGCAGGTCGCGGCGCAGGATGTCGGCCACGTCGAGCAGGAAGTCCGAGCGGCGCGCGCGTGCCACGCTGCCGAGGTAGACGACGACGCGCCTGCCGTCCAGGCGCGGGTCCGCCGCCGGCGCGATGCGGCCGCGCGCGAACAGGCGCTCGTCGACGCCCATCGGCACCGCCGTCATGCGCGCCCGCGGCAGCCCCTTGGCGGCCAGCCAGTCGGCCATCGCCTCGCTCTGCACGAAGATGTGGCGTGTGCCGGGCAGCACCCATTTGTAGATGACGAGGCGCGAGGCGCGCGCACGCACGGCGTGGGCGGCCCACAGCAGCCTGCCGGGCAGGCCACCGCCGGCATGGCGCAGGTCGGCACAGCGGACTTCGAAGCCTTCGACGATGGGAAAGGACATCCAGTAGACGAAGGGAATGCGCAGCCAGGCCGCGACCAGGCGGCAGGCCAGGCCGCTGGCAATCTTGTCGCGCACCTGGATGCAGTCCGGACGGCGGCGGCGCAGCGCGCGCAGCAGGCCCAGCAAGTCCCACAGCGGCGAACACACGCTGGCGAAGCGGCTGCGGCGCCGGCCGACCACGTGCATGCCGCCCGCCGGCCATGGTGAACCGGAGCCAGCCGCCGGGTCGCCGCCCTGCCCCACCAGCTCGGTGCCGACGCCGTAGCGCGGCATTTCGCTGCCGAACAGGGTCAGCACGTCGGCGCGGCTGGGCGGCAGCGCGTCGCGCACGACGAAGGCGACGACGAAGGCAATCGGGATCGGCTGGCCGGACATGGCATCCTTGCAGAATCGGCAACGGGGCGATTCGATTCTAGCCCGGCCTGTCTGCGGATTGCATGCGCCGCGCTTGATGCATGGCGCATGCAATGTGCGAACTTAAAAAAAATCCTCCGTGGGTCGGCCCCAGGGGGGATGTCAAGCTTGCGGGAAAACCCGGCCGATCAGTTCAGCGTGACCGTCTGGCTGCCCACCGTCACCGTGCGCGCCGTGCCCGCACCCGCCACCTTGACCGCCGGCCGCTTGCAGCCGACGTCCAGCAGCACAAGGAACTCGGCGCTCGACTTGCCGTCGTTCTTCAGGTAGAACGCGCCATGGTCTTCGATCGTGCCGGTCTTGGCGGCCGGGCCGCTCCACTTGGCGAAGGGCGCGTTGCCGTTCAGGTCGCGCAGGCACACCGACTGGCCGTTGACCGCGATCTGCACGCTGGATGGGCTCTCCACGTTCATCGCCACCGGGGCATGTACGTTGAACTCGTAGGTGTGCGCCACCACGGCCGCCAGTTTGTCGCGCACCAGCATCGCATCCTGCTTGTGCAGGTACCAGATCTGGCGCTTGGCCTGCGTCAGCTGGCCGCCATACGACGGGGTCGCGTCGCCTTCGGCATAGTCGTAGGCCGACTGCGCCGAGAAGCCGGTGATGCGGCCGTTGCGCTGCAGCTGCTCACGGTAGCCGTCGACCAGCTGGCCCTTGCCGCCGTCGAAGGTGACCGCATTCTGCGAACGGGTCTGGTGGTACCAGTCGTTCCACAACGGCGAACCGTACCAGTCGTACCAGCCGGCCTTGACCAGCAGCGGCTGGCCGGCCACCGTCAGCAGCAGGCCGTTCTGGTCGCCGTGGCTGTGGTTGAACGAGCCGTAGGGGCTGGACTTGAAGTAGAACGAGGTCCGGCCGGTATTGCCGATGTCGCTGTGCATGGCGACCCAGCCGATGCTCGGGTAGTAGGCCGAGTTCGAGGGCGGCGTCTTTGCCGCGGCGGCGGACGTCACCGGCATCGGGTACGGCGCTTCCAGCACCGACAGCGCGTCTTCCAGGCCGCCGCCAAGGTTGGCGATATACCAGGCAGCGCGCGGCGTCGGCATGCGGTTGGCGAAGGCGCGGAACACGCGCGGATCGGGCTTGGTCTCGGAGGCGTCGCCGAAAACATGGACCTTCGCACCCGGCGGGATGAACTGGGTGGCGAAGTCGAGGAAGCCCTGGGTCCAGGGTTTCAGGTACATGTTAACGCCGGTCACCTGCACCATCGGATCCCACAGCGCCACCATGTAGCCGGCTGCGTATTCGCCGTAGGCGGTGCCGTTGGCATAGCCGCCCTCCGGCCCCGACCACGGCGACGGGTTGTTGACGTAGGCGCGGAAGGAAAAATCGAACCATTTCTGGGCATCGGGGATGTCGCCCAGTGCCAGGGTCGAGATCAGCGCCATGAACACCATGGCGGTGTTGCCGTGCGAATCGAAGGGGAACTGGTCGAGGCGGCCGTTGTCGCCGGCCAGGTTGCCGTAGATTTCGTTGGAGCGCACGCGCACGTTTTCCAGCCAGCGCGCCTTGCGGCCGGCGTCGAGGTCGCCGGCCAGGAAATCGACCGCCTTCACCAGCGACAGCGCAATCTGGCGCGTGGCCTGGTCCTGGGCGGCGTAGCTGGTCGGGCCGGCGGTGTTCAGGGCCACCAGCTGGTCGCCGCGCTTGAAGGCTTCGTTCAGGAACACCGGATCCTTTTTGGCGCGCCACAGCAGCGCGGCCGCTTCCAGCTGGCGCGTGGCTTCGTTGATGCGGGTACGCACGTCGGTCTGCTGGGATGCCATGGCGGCGGTCAGCGGGGTCTGGATCGCCACCGGCCAGCGCGCGTCCGACAGGTCGGGCAGCGCCGTCATCTGCGCCTTGATTTCGTTGCCGAGACGGCTCAGGTAGGGTTCGAGGTCGTTCTTCTTGGCGGTGTTCCAGGTCGAATACGCGGTGAACGACGGCGGCAGCGAACGCGGGCGCGCCTTGGCCTGGATGCGCGCGCGCAGGGTGGCGTTGTCCGGCACTTCGAACACGGTCGACCTGCTGGTGACCGCGAAGGTGCGCACGCTCGACCAGTCGCTCGAACCGCTCGGGCGCACGCGCCAGCTGTAGTTGCCGAGGGCCAGGGCCTTGGCCGGCAGGTACCAGTTGCGGTCGACGGTGGCCTTCATGGGCGCGCCGCCGCCGGACGGGGTGATCTCGATGTCGTAGGTGGCCGGACCGGTCGGGTAGCGCGACCAGAAGAAGCTCGGCGGATTCTGCGCCTGCACCGCGCCATTTTCCGGATTCGGCTGGACGACGAGGGGATCGGTGGACCGCGCCCAGTCGGCATGGGCGCTGAACGAACAGGTCAGCGACGCCACGGCAACTGCAACGGCGATGCCTTTCCGATGAAATTTCATGTTGATGCTCCGAGAAATAATGACAGGACTTCCAGGGACGGCCCGGCGGCGGCGTGCCGGACCTGTATGTCGTTGCCGCGCCTTGAAGAGTAAGAAGCGCTATGCATGAGGCATTAATCGTACCGCATATCAATTGAATTGCGGAAAATTGCCCTTAGAAATCAACGATTTTTCTGTTTCCTAGCAACATTTTTTGATACTGAAAGTTAACTCATGGCGCAGCTATTTGCAGGCATGCAAAGCCCGTTTTTTGACTGGAAAGATAGTCTGGAAACTAACAGGACAATTCGGCAAACTTGATGAGTCGGCAACAGCTGTACCGACAACTTACGATGTCAATATGGCTTCGGCGCGCAACTGGCGCATGCGTTTGAGATAACGCAGGCAGTAAATGCCGAAAGCCAGCGGCGCCTGGCCCATGTGGCGGCGCCGCACCCGGAACTCTTCCTGGCGCGCCGCCATCTTGTTGCTCGATGACACGCTGCCGGCATGGTCGCGGAACACGGTCAAGGGACGGTCGACGGTGACCGGGCGCGCCACCCGCCCCAGGCGCAGCCACAGGTCGATGTCCATCGCGTACTTCAGGCTTTCGTCGAACAAGCCGACCCGGCTGAATACGCTGCGGCGGATGAACACGGCCGGATGCGGCACCGAGGCGTAGCCCGAGGCAAAGGCACGATAGCTGAATGCGCGCATCGGCGTCGGCGGGATGAGTTGGCCATCCTTCAGCACCTGGATGGTGCCGAACACCCAGTCGGCCTGCGCGCCGGCGAAGCGATCGGCCACCAGGGCCAGCACGTCGGCGGCGGCGTAATAATCGTCGGCATGCAGGTGCGCCACGTACTCGCCGCTGGCCGCTTCGATGCCCTGGTTCATGGCGCGGCTGATGCCGCCTTTGATGTCGCGCAGTACCCGCTTGCGGCCCGGGTAGGCGGCGATCATGTCGAGGGTGGCGTCAACCGAGCCGCCATCGACGAAGATGTGTTCGACATCCCGGCACGTCTGGCGCTGCACCGAGGCCAGGGTGTCGGCCAGGGTGGCGGCGCTGTTCCAGGTGCAGGTGACGATCGAGAATGCCGGCTTCGCTCCCATGCCTGTTCCTCGTATCTATTCTTTATAGACATCCAGGATCTGCGGGATGGCGCTGAACACGTCCATCGGGAAGGCGTCGGGCAGCGGCACCGTCACCGGCGGACGCCGCAGCGCCTCGGCCAGCCGCTCCACCAGGCGCGGCATGGTCTCGGCCAGCTGCAGCTGGCCTTCGTAATATTGATAGGCAGTCAGCTCCGGCGTGCCACCGCGCGCCAGCGCCAGGCACTGCTTGCCCAGCGCCAGCGCTTCCAGCACCGTGGTGCCGCAGGGCTCTTCCCACACCGAAGGAATGACCAGCACATGGCTGCGCGCCGACATGCGGATCACTTCGTCGTAGGATTTCCAGCCAAGGAATTCGACCTGCGGCCCGGCGAAGCGCTTTTCCAGCTGGGCGCGCTGCGGACCGTCGCCGACGACGCGGATGCGCGCATGCGCCGGCAGCCAGCCCTGCACCTGGGCCAGGAATTCGCCAAAGCCCTTGCCGGCATCGAGGCGGCCGACCAGCAGCACCTTGCCGGCCTGGACCTCCTCCGCCGGCACCGCCCGCGCCTTCAGGTAGGGATAGCTGATGAAATTGTGGATCACGCGCGCGTGCGACAGATCCGCGTCCGGCACCGCGCGCAGGAAAGCGCGGCGCAGGAATTCCGAGACGAAGATGGTCTTGTGGCGCGCGAACGAGGTCGCGGTCTCGGCGCGGTAGCGCCGCACCGCCATGCCGGACACCGAACGCCGCAGCGTGTTCGGCAGCGGATGGATGCAAGCGGCGCAGTCGCGCGCGTCGAGCGCGGTGCACACGTGGTCTTGCCTGAAGCGCACATGGATCACGCATTCGCTGCCCTGGTCATGGCGGGTCTGCACGAAGTTGATCCCTTCCGGCACATAGCGCCCCGCCATCGGCAGGTGTCCGTGGTAATGCACCACGTCGTAGCGGTCGGCCAGGCGCAACAGGCCGCGGGCGATGCTGCGCGCGAACCAGGGCCGCTTGACCGGGTTGAAAAAGCCCAGCTGCGACTCCTTCCAGCCGGGCCGCGAAAAATCGAAGCCGGGCAGCAGGCGCCCCTTGAAACCAATCTGCTGAGCACTGTCTTCATGGAAACGATCGCTGCGCCCGAGGATGTCGACCTCGTGCCCCGCTTCCACCAAGGCATTCGACAAGGTCACCACATGCTTGCCCAGCCCCCCGACCTGGGTGCCCGGTAAATCTTCGGATACCATCAGAATCTTCAAACCGTCTTCCTCACCGACAAAAGTCCCTTGACACGCGCCCAGGCCAGGCCCCGGTCGCCTTTTTCGATGACGAACAGGCTGCCGTAGGCCAGCAGCAGGCCGCTGCTGAGCAGCACCAGCAGCGCCAGGTCGAGCGGGCCGCCGTCGAACAGCCGGTTGCCCAGATGCGCGGCCAGTGCCACCACGGCGACCCCGGCCATGCCGGGCACATAGGCGCCGCGCACCAGCTCGCCCAAGCGTGCCGGCACCGTCCTGCCGTGCACCGCAACCACGAAGGCGCAGGTCAGCAAACCCGACGCGAGCAAATGCCCCCAGGCAGCGCCGTCAATGCCCCAGCCCGCCACTCCAAGATACACGACCAGCAAACCGAACGCCGCACGGGCCAGTGCGAACATGCCGGACCAGCGCGGATGGCCCATGCCGTCGTTGACCAGCGACGGCAGGCTGGTCAGCGAATCGATGAATTGCGACAAGGCCATCACGGCAAGGATGACCTGGCCGGCGCGGGCGAAGCGCGGCGCCATCCAGTAATACAGGATCTCGTAGGAAAACACGGCGACCAGCACCAGCACCGATGCGTTGATGAACACGACGTAGCGGTTGGCCTTCAGGTACAGGCGTTTCAGGTGCTCGAGTTCGCCGAGCGCGGCCAGTGCGCTGGCGGCCGGAAAGAACACGCCGGACAGGCGGTAGCTCAGGCCGAGCACGCGGTTGGCCAACGTCGACGCCACCGTGAAGTAGGCCAGTCCGGTAACGCCGACCAGCGCCCCGATGATCAGTTTGTCGGCATAGGCATACGACATGGTGGCGAAATGGCTGAGGAAGGCATAGCCCGAAAACCCCAGCAGGTCGCGCCGGACCGCGGCACCGGGACGGCGCCAGGCCAGTTGCGGCAGCAGGCGGCGGATCCAGCGCCACAGGATCAGGCAGTTGACGGCGCTGGCCAGCACGCGCACCAGGATCACTTCGAACAGGCCGTAGCCGAGCATCAGCACGCCGACCGTCAGCAGCGGCACGCCGGTGCCGAACAGCATCTCGATGCGGCTGCTGACGTCGTAGCGCATCAGCGCCTGCGGAATGCTGTTCAGGTAGCTTTGCAGCTGGCCGAGGAAGAAGCCGAGCGCCGCCAGCCGCAGCGTGGCCACCGCCTCGGCTTCGAGCGCGGCCGGCACCTCGAACAGGCGGGTCACGAAGAAACCGGCGCCGGCGAACAGCGCCAGCGCTCCAAGCAAGCCCAGCAGCGCATACACGGACAGGCCGAAGAACACGGTCTCGTCGATGCGCGCCTGGTCGCGCCTGGCATTGAACTGGGCGATGTACTTGATGGAGCCGGCGGTGACGTTGATGTCGATCACGGCGAAATAGCCGACGATGGCGGTCACCAGCGAATACACGCCATAGCTGGCATCGCCGAGTTCCCTGACCACCAGCGGCACCGTGCCCAGCGCAACGATGGCCGGGACCAGGGCGCCGCACAGGTTGGACAGGGCATTGCGGGCGATGTTGAGTTTCATGGGATTCAGGCCGGCCGTTGCGCGCCGCCCCGCGCCGGGACCGGCACCGTTGCCGGGGCAGTGCGATGCGGGAGCGCCTGCACCTGTGCCGGCGCCGGTAGGCCGGCGGACTGGGCCGCCGGCCGCGCACGCCATGCCGCCATCGCCACGTAAGGCAGCGCCAGGCAGATCGCCAGCATCTGGGTCGTGCGGGTTTGCGGGAAGGGCGTGCCGATCAGGAGGTCGGGCAGCATGAAGGCCAGCCCGGCGGCGCCCGCCGTGGCCAGGCCCAGCAGCTCGGGCGGCAACGTGCGCAGCGCCTGGCGGGTGAAGGCACAGAAGGCCCAGATCGTGCCGCCCAACAGCACCAGGCCGGGCAAGCCGGCCTTGAGTGCGACGTGCAGCACGCCGCTGTGCAGGAACAGGCCGGCATCCTGTCCGATCTGCCAGGAAATGTGCTGGTAGCCCGTGTAGCGCCCCCAGCTGCCGATGCCGGTGAACAAATGCGAGAAGAAATCGCCGAGCGCAAATTTCAGTTCCAGCACGCGCTCGCTCTCGGCGCCGAAACGGCGCGATTCCATGTCGTAGAACAGGCTCGACAGGCCGCTGCCGGCGCCCTTGGTCTGGCCCAGCCGCTCGAAGGCCGCGGCCACCAGGCCGAGGCCGAGCAGCGGCATGCCCAGCGCCACCAGGTGCAGGCGCCGCCGCGGCGGAAAGCGCATCATGACGACCAAAAAGGCGAGCAGGAAACCGATCCAGGCGCTGCGGCGGTAGGACAGCACGATGCAGGCGGCGGTGGCGCCCAGCGTGGCCCAGTCGACCGTGGTCCAGAACAGCCCGCGCCGGGTTTTGGCGGCCTGGAACAGGTTGACGGCGGCGATCGCGAAGGCAAGCGTGCACAACAGGCTGTCGTTGATGTCGAAGAAGGTCAGCCTGATCTTGATCGCATTCATGTTCGCATACACGTTGTTGGGGTCGCCCCCGAAGGCGGCCCAGCGCACCAGGCCGAACAGGGCGCGGCCGAGCCCGGCCAGCAGGATGAAGCGCGACAGCGCCAGCGCGTCCCCGTGAGTGCGGAAGGACAGCAGCAGCAGCGACACGAGCGGCGCCATCCAGACGATGTTGGAAAAGCCCGACGGCGCCAGCGCCCTGGACAGGCTCACGCCGGAGAACAGTGCCGCCGCCACGTGGCCGCCCAGCAGCAGTGCCCAGGCCAGGAACCAGGCGCGCAGGTTGCAGGGCGGCGCCGGTTCGCCGCGGAAACTGGCCGAGACGCGCGCGCACAGCCACGCCCCCAGCATGCACCACAGCAGCAGCGGGAAGAACAGCAGGCCGGAGCCGCGGCTGTAGATGCCGCTGGAGGCCAGCACCGACAGCGAGCCGTAGCTGGTCGAATTCGCGAAAAAGAACAGCGCCAGGTAGATGGTGGCCAGGTAGCGCGGGCGCACCATGCCGACGCCGATGCCGATCACCGCCAGCACGGCAAGCAGCGCCACGGCGATGAAGGGCAGCGAAGTGTAGAAAACGATGAGGAAGTTCTGCATGGCGGGTCAGCCCTGCCCGCCGGGCCTGGCGGCGCCGCCCGCCGCACCGAGCAGGCGCATGCGGCCGCGCGCCGGCAGCGCATCGAGCATCTGGTTGACGAAGCGGTCCTGGATTTTCCAGGCGCCGGCCGCATCGGCATCGATGGTCGAGACGCGCACCAGCATGCCGTCCGGGATCCTGCCGCTCAGGCCGTACACCAGGCGCTGGAGTTTCTGGTCGACGCCCGACATCACCGCCTTGTCGCCGATCGTCACCCAGTAGGTGATCGGTTCGTTGCGCGCGTTCTGGCGCGCCACCAGGCGCTTGACCGGGAGCGCGCCGAAACGGGTCGCCATCGTGCCGCCCTGCTCCTGCAGCATCGCGAAGCCTTGCGCCACGTAGCAGACTTCGGGCAGGTGCAGCTGCAGCTGCTTGCTCTGGTCGCCGCCGTAGGCGATCGACAGCATCACGCGCTGGCCGGCAGCGTTGACGTAGGTACGCGCCAGGGTCTGGTCGTACAGCGTGTCGAGCTGGGCTTTCTGGCCCGGGTCCGGGCTCAAGGGCAGCACGCTGTCGTCGATGCGCCAGCTGCCGAAGCGTGCCGGGATCAGCTGTTCCAGCGTAAATTGCTCGCGGCTGGCGGCCACCTTGTGCGTCGGCGTCAGCGCCAGGGTCAGCACCGAGGTGGCCGCCATGGCAAGGCCCAGCACGGCGCTGGCGAGGAAGCGGCGGTTCATGCCATCTCCCGCGCGCGCCCCTGCGGCCGCCCTGCCCGGCGCCGGATGCACCACTGCAGCAGGCTGTCGACCGACAGGATCAGCACCAGCGCCGTGACGAACAGCACCATGCCGGCAAAGCCGTGCAGGAAGCCCTGCCCGGCGGCGTCGCCGAAGTAATAGGTGATCAGGGTCAGCACGATCACGCGGATCACGTTGGCCGAGAACGAGATCGGGACGATGAAGATCGCCAGGCCGATGTTGCGGATGGCCGACGGGTGGCGCATCAGGTTCAGGTAGAACAGGCCGAGCGCTTCCAGCGTCAGCAGGGTCTGCAGGCCGGCGCAGGCATCGGCCACCAGCAACTGGTACTGGCCGATCTGCAGGATCACGCCCGCGCGGCTGATCGGGTAGCCGGCCGCGAACAGCAGGTGTTCGGTGGCCCAGGACACCGCCATCTTCATCGGCATCGTCACGGCAGCCACCAGTTCGGCCGGCAGCGGCACCATGAACAGCATGAAGAAGAACGGGAACCACAGCACGCGCAGGGCCGCCGCGCCGCGCTTGACCAGCAGGACCGCCGCCATCACCAGGATGATCGATCCGACCTCGAGCATCAGGATCTGCTGCGAGCGGCCGAGCAGGTAGGCGGCCAGCCCGACGGCCAGCACGGCCCAGCCGCTGCGGCTGGCACTGGTGGCATCGGCGGCGGCAGGCGCCGTGGAGGCGGCGAGGACGGCGGGCCATTTGCGGTAGATCAGCCACAGCGCCAGGCCGAAGATGATCGGGCCGTGGCCCTGCTCTTCGCTGATCCAGGCACCTGTGAACAGGCTGGTGAAGGTCGGTACGAACAGCAGCGCCAGGCCGGCCAGCACCGGCCACCATTCGGGCAGCGCGGCGCGCAGCATGGCGCCCATGTCCTGCGGGCTCGAATGCGGCTCGGAAGACTGGCCGGGTCGCACGTGGGTGTCCATCAGAACTCCATCACCACCGAGCCGAGCACTTCGCAGCCGGCATCGCGCAGTTGTTCGGCGGCGCGGCCGATGTGCGCGATCCGCGTGTGGTTCTTGCGCGTGACCAGCAGCGCACCGCCGGCGCGGCCGGCCACGACGATGGCGTCGACCCCGACCTGGAACGGCGCCACGTCGTACAGCACCACGTCGAAGTGGCCTTCGAGCTGGGTGTTCAGGCTGCGGAAACCTTCGCGCGCCAGCAATTCCTGCGGATTCGGCGGCAGCGTCCCGGCCGGCAACACGGCCAGGTCGGCAAAGGCCGGCACGCGCGCGATCGCATCGAGGCCGGCACGTCCGGCCAGCAGGTCCGACAGGCCCTGGCGCGGCCTGAGGGCAAATGCATCCTGCTGGCGCGGCGCGCGCAGGTTGGCGTCCACCAGCAGGGTCTGCTCGCCGAGCTGCGAGAACACGATCGCAAGATTGGCCGCGAACAGCGCGGCGCCGTCGTCCTGGTCGACCCCGACCACGGCCAGCGCGCGCCGCCCGCGCGCGAACCAGCGCAGCATCAGCTGGCTGCGGATCGCGCGCAAGGCTTCGACCTGGGGCGAAAACGGCTGGTAGGCGGCGACCAGCTTGGGCGACAGCCCGGCCTGCCCCTTCTGCAGGTAGGGATAGGCAAACTGGCGCGCCAGCACCTGCTGGATGTCGTCGTCGCTGGCCAGCCCGAGCCGCACCGCCGCTTCGCCGAAACGGATGCCGGTTTCTTTCTGCATGCGCAGCACGCGCTCGAAGTCTTCCGGCGTCAGCTTGCCGCTGTCGCTCAGCAGCGCACCCATGCGGGTATCGTGGCTTTCGGCCGCAGTATCGGCCAGCACCTCGGCCGACGCTTCATCCGGCCTGCGGGCCGAGATCGTGTTGAGAATCGGTGAATTCATGGTTGCTCCCCGGTGGGCTCAAGCGTCGGGCATCAGGCAGTCAGTTCAGGCGCAGCAGGCGGCGCGGCCGCATCAGGCTGCGGATGCCGCTCGCGCGGCCATGCACCGGTTGCCATTCGATCGTGCCGAGCACCGGGATGCCCAGCATGTCCTTCAGGTCGCCGCTCGAACGCAGCGGACGGTTCAGCAGTTCCAGCAGCAGGGCCAGGCCGACGCCGAGGATGGTGCCGAGCAGGACCGCGACCAGGCCGTTCAGCAGCACGCGCGGGCTGGACGGCTCGAGCGGTGCCACGGCCGGGTTCAGCAGCGAGATGTCGGACTGCTCGGACTGGGCCTCGATGCGGGTCTGGGAAAAGCGCTGGGAGGCGGCGTCGAAGGCGCGCTGGGCGCTGTCGAGGTCCTTCAGCAGCACGCCGAGTTCGTCGCGCGCGCGGTTCAGTTCCAGCACCCTGGTCTTTTGCTGGGCCACGGCCTCGCGCAGTTCGGCTTCGCGCTGGCGCAGCACCTGGGCGTTGGCGCCGACGCTGCGCGCCACCGTGCCGGTGGCGGCGGCCAGTTCGCTGCGCACTTTGTCGAGCTCGGCCTTGGCGGCCAGGTATTGCGGGTGGTTGCTGCCGTAGCGCTGGCTGGTGTCGGCGAACTTGCCTTCGGCCAGCGCCAGGTTCGAGCGGATGGTCTGGATCAGCACGTTGTTGGCGACGTCGGGCGAGCCCAGCGCCGACGCGCTGGCGGCAGCCTGGCGCGAATTGGCTTCCATGGCGGCGCTCTGGGCCTGCACCAGCTGGGCCGACAGATCGCTCAGGCGCGCCAGTTCGACGTCGACGCGGTTGGTGTCGAGGCTGACGATGCCTTTTTCCTGCTGATACTTGGACAGCCGTGCCTGGGCCGCCTCGACGTTGTCGCGCAGCTGCCGGGTCTGCTCGTTGAAATAGCTGGACGCCTTCTTGGCCGGCTCGGTCTTGAGCTGGACCGTGATCTTCTGGTACTCGTCGGCAAAGGCATTCGCCACCGCCGCCGCGAACTGCGGATCGGCGCCCTTGAAGCTGATCTCGACCACCGAGGATTCGCGCGAAGGCACGATGTCGAGCTTTTTCAGCAGCAGGTCGGCCAGCCAGTCGCGCACCGAACCCCTGCCCTCGTTGGCTTCGCGGAATTGCCGTATCACGTCGGGGACGCTGGCGAGGCGCAACGCATCGACCACACGCAGCGCCACGTTCTTGCTGCTGATGATGTCGATCTGGGTCGCCATATAGCCCGGCAACAGCTGGCCCGGCATGGTCAGCCCGGTCAGCGGATCGACACCCTTGTAGTTCAGCAGCACCGAGGCCGTCGCCTTGTAGGTCTTGGACAGCACCAGGCTGGCGCCAAGCGCCAGCGCCACCGTCGTCAGCAGGGTCGCCAGGATGATCTTCTTGCGCGCCAGCAGGATCAGCAGGAATTGATGGAGACTCATGATCGACTTTCAAAACGGATGAATCAGAACCAGCTCTCTGGCACGATAATGACGTCATCGATCTGGACCAGGTCGTCCGCCTTGGCCTCGATCGTGCGCTGGCCGCCGCCGGCATCGCGGCGCGCGATCTGCAGGCCGCGCTGGGTGCCGCGGATGGTCAGGCCGCCGCCGGCCGAGAGCGCCTGCTGCACGGTCATCGCGCGCTCGATGCGGAACGGCCCCGGACGCTGCACCTCGCCCGTGATGTAAGCCTTGGGCGCGCGCTCCACGAAGATGATGTCGCCGCCGGCGACTTCGACATCGCGATCGAGTTCGCCCTTGCGCACCATGTCGACCACGTCCAGCGTTTCGCGCGTGGTCTGGCCGTTGCGGGTGCGCACCAGGCTGACCATGTCGCCGCCTTCCGCGTTGATGCCGCCGGCCAGCGCCAGCAGGTCGAGCACCTTGCGCGGTCCGTCGACCGGGTAGCGGCCCGGCTTGTTCACCTGGCCCAGCACCGACACCTGCTGGCTGGCCAGCGTGGTGATCAGGAGATTCACCTGCGCCTTCTTCAGGTAGCCGCCCTTTTCCAGCAGGCCGCCGATCTTTTTCTCGGCCTGCTGGGTGCTCAGGCCGCCGACCGGCACCTCGCCCAGCAGCGGGAAGGTCAGCGTGCCGCGTTCCGACACCCGGGTCTCGACCGCCAGGTCGGGGCTGCCGTAGACCGTGGCCTTGACCACGTCGCCCGGTCCCAGCAGCACTTCGGCCGCCTGCGCCGCGCCGCCGGCGCATACCAGGCTTGCCGCGATCATCCACCCAGTGAACCACTTCATGAGCCGTTTCATATTCGCTCCTTCTTGTTCGTCAACGTCGAGAGATTCACTTCAGACCGGCAACCCCGCGGCCGAGCGCAGCCTTGTCGGCGCCGCCCGCCTCGTCTGCCGGTGCCGATCCAGGTTGCGGGGCCTGAGCCGGCGCCGGTGCCGACGCCGGCAACGCGGCCGGCTTGGCATCCGGCATCATCGCCTTGTTCAGGTACTCGATGCGGGCCACGCCGCGCAGGCGCTTCAGCTCGTCCGCCGCCAGTTCCTGGTTCTTCCGCTTCATCAGGAACTGTTCGATCTGGGGCGTCGCCACCTGCAGCGACACCGGCGCATCCCTGACCTCGGCCACGGCAATGAACATCGCGCGCGCCCCTTCCCGAACCACGAACAACTGCCCCTTGGGCATGCCGAGCAGCTTTTCCGACAGCTGGCGCGGCACGTCGGCGGTGGAGCGCGTGACCTGGGTGCGGCCGTACTTGATCTTGTGCGCATCCAGCCAGACCGCGACTTCTTCCAGCGACTTGGCGCCATCGGCGGCGGCGCGCACCTCGGGTGTCAGGTCGGCGGCGGCGATCACGAGTTCGTTCATGCTGAACTGCTTGCGGTTGGCGAAGAAATCGGGGTTCTTGTTGAAATAGGCTTCGACCTCCTCCGGCGTCGGACGTGCCACGTTGCCGATGCGTTTTTGCAGGTAAGCCTGGGCCACGATCAGGGAGCGGGCGCGGTCGATCGCCTGCATGACCTTCGGATCGCGGTCCAGGTTTTCCTTCATCGCCGCGTCCTGCAGCAGCTGGCGGTCGATCAGTACCTGCAGCAATTGCTTGCTGGCCGAGTCCTGCTGGTTCGAGGCGACGTTGGCGCGCTGCAGTTCTTCATTGAGTTGCAGGACGGTGACCTCTGCGCCGTTCACGCTGGCCAGCGCCTGGCCCGGCTTCTTGTCGGCCGCCTTGTCGCCGCAGCCGCCCAGCGCGGCAGCCAGGCCGGCCGCCAGCACCATAAAGGATGTCTTGATCATGGAGCCTGCTCCTTTTGTCGGATGAACGCTCAGGGCGCACGCCGGTCGGCGCCTGCCCCGGAAGCCAGGAAGGCGCCGTAGGTGCGGCGCAAGCCCTCGGCCAGCGGCGTGGCCGCCTGCCAGCCGAGCCCCTTCAACAGCGACACGTCGAGCAGCTTGCGCGGGGTGCCGTCGGGCTTGCTCGTATCGAAGCGGATGCGGCCGCGGTAGCCGACCACCTCGCCCACCAGCCGTGCCAGCTCGGCGATGGTGACGTCTTCGCCGGTGCCGACGTTGATGTGCGAATGCATGGGCTCGGTGCTTGCGGCATATACCTCATGCTCGAGGTTCATCACGAACACGCTGGCCGCGGCCATGTCGTCGACGTAGAGGAACTCGCGCATCGGCTTGCCGCTGCCCCAGATCGCCACTTCGGGCGCGTCGCCGACCCGCGCTTCGTGGAAGCGCCGCATCAGGGCCGGGATCACGTGGCTGTTCTCGGCGTGGTAGTTGTCGCCGGGACCATACAGGTTGGTCGGCATCACACTGCGATAATCGGTACGGTACTGGCGGTTGTAGCTTTCGCACAGCTTGATGCCGGCGATCTTGGCCATCGCATAGGCTTCGTTGGTCGGCTCCAGCGCGCCGCTCATCAGGTAGTCCTCGCGGATCGGCTGCGGCGCCAGGCGCGGATAGATGCAGGACGAGCCGAGGAACAGCAGCTTGCGTACGCCGTTGCGCCAGGCTTCGTGCACGACGTTGGCCTGCACCATCAGGTTGTCGTAGATGAATTCGGCCGGATAGCTGTTGTTGGCGTGGATGCCGCCGACACGGGCCGCGGCCAGGTAGACCTGATCGATGCGCTCGCTGCGGAAAAAGGCGCGTACCTGGGCCTGGTCCGTGAGTTCCAGTTCGCGGTGGCTGCGCGTGACGATGTTGGTGTGGCCGCCCGTGCGCAGCGCCCGCACGATGGCCGAGCCGACCAGACCCTGGTGGCCGGCAACATAGATGGGAGGCTGCGTCATCAAGATTCACTCCAGAGAAATTGCAACGTTGTAACCGTGCGTGGCCAGCAGCTTGTGGCGGCGCGCGGTCTCGAGGTCGCATGCCACCATTTCCTGCACCATCGCCTCGAAGCTGGTGCGTGGTTCCCAGCCCAAACGGCGGCGCGCCTTGTCCGGATCCCCCAACAAGGTTTCGACCTCCGTCGGTCGAAAGTATTGAGGGTCGACCGCGACGATCGGTTGGCCTGGCACAATCGCGTGCGCTTTATCGCCGCTCACCGCCGCGGCGATACCGCGCTCATGCACGCCCTCGCCCTGCCAGGCGATCTCGACACCGAGCGCGCGCGCGGCCAGCTCGACGAACTCGCGCACCGAATGCTGGCGTCCGGTGGCGATCACGTAATCCTCGGGCTGGTCCTGTTGCAGCATCAGCCATTGCACCTCGACGTAGTCGCGCGCATGGCCCCAGTCGCGCAGCGCATTCAGGTTGCCGAGATACAGCAGCGGCTCGAGGCCCTGGGCGATGTTGGCCAGGCCGCGCGTGATCTTGCGCGTGACGAAGGTCTCGCCACGGCGCGGCGATTCGTGATTGAACAGGATGCCGTTGCACGCATACATCCCATAGGCTTCGCGGTAATTGACGGTGATCCAGTACGCGTACAACTTGGCCACCGCATAAGGGCTGCGCGGATAGAAGGGCGTGGTCTCGCGCTGCGGGCTTTCCTGCACCAGGCCGTACAGCTCGGAAGTCGAGGCCTGGTAGAACCGGGCTTTATTGTCGAGGCCGAGGAAGCGGATCGCTTCCAGCAGGCGCAGGGTGCCGAGGCCATCGACGTCGGCGGTGTACTCGGGTGCCTCGAAGGAGACTGCCACATGGCTCATCGCCCCCAGGTTGTAGACTTCGTCCGGCGCGACCTCGCACAGGATGCGGTTCAGGTTCGAGGTGTCGGACAAGTCGCCGTAATGCAGGAAGAAATTCTTGTTGTCGGCATGCGGATCCTGGTAGATGTGGTCGATGCGCCCGGTGTTGAACAGCGAGGCGCGCCGCTTGATCCCATGCACTTGGTAACCCTTCGAGAGCAGGAACTCGGCCAGGTAGGAACCATCCTGGCCGGTCACGCCCGTGATCAGTGCTGTCTTCATGGCTCCGCCTGAAAGATTGCAGATTCAGAAAAAGTCTACGCAGCCCAACCGCGATCGCAAGCGTCGATCCGGTTGAACCGCCTTCTTTAAGTCGGCTTTAAGTGAGCCTAACTTCGGTCAATTTTCAGCAATCAAATCCTAATAAGCATTCTCGCGCGTGAGCACGACTTTCACCGTGCGCAGGATGATCCACAGGTCGAGCCACACCGACCAGTTGCGCAGGTAATCCAGGTCGTACTGGATGCGGACTTCCATCTTGTCCAGCGTCGCGGTTTCGCCACGCAAGCCGTTCACCTGCGCCCAACCGGTGATGCCCGGCCTCACCTTGTGGCGCAACATGTAGCCCTTGATCAGCTTGCGGTATTGCTCGTTGTGCGCGACCGCATGCGGACGCGGCCCGACGATGCTCATGCGCCCCTGCAGCACGTTGATGAATTGCGGCAGTTCGTCGAGCGAGCTGCGGCGCAGGAAAGCGCCGAGGCGCGTCACGCGCCCATCCTGGCGGCTGGCCTGGACCACCTTGTCGTCGTTTTCCAGCACCGTCATCGAACGGAATTTGTAGACGATGATTTCTTCCCCATACAAGCCGTAGCGGCGCTGGCGGAAGATCGCCGGCCCCGGCGACTCGAGCCGGACGGCGAGCGCGATGCCCAGCATCAGCGGAGACAGCAACAGCAGGAACACGCTGGCCAGCACGATGTCGGAAGCGCGCTTGATGGTGCTGTTCAAGCCCATGAACGGGCTTTCGCGGATCGCGATCACCGGCATGCCGCCGACGTTGTCGAAGCGCGCCTGCATCAAATCGAAGATATAAACGTCCGGCAGGAAATAGATCGAGGCCGTGGTGTCCTGCAGCGCATCGATCAGCTGGCGGATGCGCGGCTGGGCCGACAGCGGCTGACTGATGAAGATCATTTTGATGCCGTACTCGCGCACGTAGGGCACCAGTTCGCTGGTCTTGCCCAGTACCGGGTGGCGCAGCGCCGGCGGATGGCGGTCGTCGGTGCGGTCGTCGAAGAAGCCGCGCACCGCCATGAACAGGTTCGGGTGGCGTTCGCAGACGGCGGCGAACTTCAGGCCGACGTCGTTGGCGCCCACCACCACCACCGAGCGCACTTCCTTGCTGCGCGCCGGGCTGTGCAGCATGCGCGCGGCGACGTGGCTGGCCACCAGGATGCTAGGGGTGGCCACGAACCAGGCCAGCAGCACGCGCTCCTCGTAATAGTATCTGAGACCGCTGGCCGAGCCGAGGAACCACAGCACGGCGATCGTCACGCACCAGCCGAACACGGTGTCGCGTGCATATGCCCACATACGCCCGCCGCGCCAGGTGCGGTAGGGATCGATGTGCTGGTATACGGCCGAGGAAATGAAAAAGGCCAGCACCATCAGCACCAGCAGGTAGCCCGAGAACGGCTCGCGGAACCACAGCGCCGCCAGGTACAGCGTGCCCATCACGACCAGGGGATCGAGGACGCGCTGGAAAAAGGAAATCAGCGGAATGTCGTTGACGGCCATGGCAACGATAGCCACTGCGGGCTCAGAACTGCGCGTTGGCCGACAGCGTCACGCTGTTCGACGTGAAGCTGCCGGTGCCGAGGGCGGCCGCGCCGCTGCGCGCCTGGCGCACGTAGCCGGCCGCGACCTGCACCGTGGGCCGCGGCGACCATGTGGCGCGCAGGCTGGCGGTGCGCAGGGAGTCGCGTAGCGCATCTCCAGGGATGGCCGGGACGGCGTTGCCACGCGCATTGTAGTTGCGGCGCTCGGCGACGAGGTCGGCATTGACGCGGATCTTGGCGGTCGCATCCCACTGTGCGCCGGCGCTGGCGCCCTTGTTCAGGGTGTAGCTGACGATCGTGCTTTCCAGCGCCGCGAAGTCGCGCCAGACCGCGGCGGTGTACGTCATCTTGCCGTGCGGCTGCCAGGTCGCCTTGACCTTGCCGGTGAGGCCGCTGGTGGTGCCTTCGCCGAACGACGGCTGCTTGCGCCGCGTGTAGCCGGCCAGCGCCTCGACGATGGTGGCCCCGCTGGCATTCCATTTCACGCGCGCCTTCAGTTCGTCCTGGGTGAAGTCATTGTTCAGGTTGAACGGACCGACCGGACGCAGGAACGGATAACTGCCCTTGACCCGGCGCAGCACCAGGCCGACCGTGCTGTCGCTGCGCGCCAGGTAATCGAGTTCCAGCTCGGGCGTCTCTTCGGTGCGGTTGTTGAAGCGCTGGCTGGCGGCGTCGTACTCGTACCTGTCGCGCTGGAAGCCGGCACGCACCTGCCAGGCCGCGTGGAAGCGCCAGTTGCCGTCGACGTAGTAGCTGCGGGTCTTGCGCAGGTTGCGCTCGGTGCTGAGGAAATCGGTGTACGGCGCCAGCACCTGCTGCCAGGAGGCGCCGGCCTTGCCTTGCAGGCGATTGCCCAGCTGCCAGTACCAGTTGCCCTGCAAGTCCTTGCCGACGTAATCCAGCTGGGTGAAATGGTCGAAGTCGGTCCTGGACAGCCTGGCCACGGCCGCGATGCGCTGGCGGCCCCAGGTCTGGTCGAACACCAGGCCGGCTTCGCGCGTCCACCACCAGTCCGAGCGCGTGTTGTCGAAGCCCGGGCTGCCGTCCGGCACGCGCAGCAGGTTGTCGTCGTGGCCGTAGGCGAGGCTGGCGACCACCTGCAAGCCGTCGCCCGGCCCGGCCCCGGCCGGGTTGGCGGCGGCAAAGCAGACCAATAAAGCAAGCGAACGACGGCATGGTTTCGGCATGATGGCTCATCTTCAATGAAAGATGCGGGACCGTGGAAGCTGTCCCGAACGCCAAGGTTTGCCGGGAAAGCTCCTACCAGTACGACCAGTTGCCGGTCATGAGGATCCAGCCCCCGAGCAAGCCGTTGGTGACGGCGTGCGCGAGGATCGGCGACCACAGGTTGCGATGGCGCATGTACAGCAGGCTGTACGCTGCGCCGGCGACAATACCGGCCAGCCAAAGGTTATGCTCGAACCCGAAAAGCAGCACGGTGACGACGAAGCTTTTGAGGCCAAGTTGAGATGTCTCAACGGCTTCAAAGTCGGGATTCACGATCCATCGCATGAGGAAAGAGCGCCAGAACAATTCTTCCATGACGGGCACGACCAGTGCGGCGCCGCCGATGCGGATCGCCACCAGCAGCCAGTCGATCCGCCCGCCGTCGCGCGGATCGAAGCCGGGCGCCGAACCGACGATCATCCAGCCGGCGTCCAGACTGACCCACAGCACCAGCACGACCACGCCGATCGCGATCGCGGTCAGCACGGCGGGCATGCGCAGAGGGAAGGTTTTCAGTTCATGGTACTGGCGCCAGAACAACGCCAGCAGGAGAGCGACCACGCCGATCTTGACCGGATACAGCCAGCGCAGCGGCCCGGGCGCCACGCCCAGCCGCTCGAGCACGTCGGCGATGACGACGAACAGCATGTAGGCCGCGAACGGCAGGATACGCAGCCAGGCTGCACGGTTGAACATGGGCGCTTCGGCACCCGGCGTGGCGACGCCCGGCACACCCTCGTTCAATTCGCCCGCCGCGGGCGCGGCGTAGCGGTCGTCATGCTCGTTCATGTGGCTCCATCAAGTGGCGGCCGCGAACGGCCGAATCATTCTCCTTTGGCGCGCGCCTCCAGGATTTCCCAGCGCTCCAGCGCCGCGAGCAGCAATTCCTCGATCTCGGCATTGCGCGCATTGATGCGGCGCGCGTCGGCGGGATTGGTCTTGTAGAAGTCGGGGCTGCTCAGCATGGCCGCGATTGCCGACTGCTCGTCTTCCAGGCTGGCGATGAGCTGGGGCAATTCGTCCAGCTCACGCTGATCCTTGTAACTCAGCTTTACCTTTTTTGCAACAGGTGCGCTCGGTTCGGGCGCCGCACCGGCCTTGGCGGCGGCCGGTTTCGCGGACTGTGCTGCAGCGGCCTGTGCCGGCGCCGTTGCCCGCACGCGCTCCCAGTCGCTGAAGCCGCCGACGTATTCACGCCACAAGCCCTGCCCTTCGGACACGATCACCTCGGTCACGACGTTGTCGAGGAAGGTGCGGTCGTGGCTGACCAGGAACACGGTGCCCGGATACTCGGTCAGCAATTCCTCCAGCAATTCCAGGGTCTCGATGTCGAGGTCGTTGGTCGGTTCGTCCAGCACCAGGCAGTTGGCCGGCTTGGCGAACAGGCGCGCCAGCAGCAGGCGGTTGCGCTCGCCGCCGGATAGCGATTTCACCGGCGAACGGGCGCGTTCCGGCGCGAACAGGAAGTCGCCCAGGTAGCTCATCACGTGCTTGCGCTGGCCGTTGACCTCGACCCAGTCGCTGCCCGGCGAGATGGTGTCGGCCAGCGAGGCCTCTTCGTTGAGCTGGCTGCGCATCTGGTCGAAGTAGGCCACGTTCAGCTTGGTGCCGAGCTTCACGGTGCCAGTGTCGGCCGTTTCCTCGCCCAGGATGATCTTCAGCAGGGTGGTCTTGCCGGCGCCGTTCGGGCCGATCAGGCCGACCTTGTCGCCGCGCAGCACGGTACCCGTAAAGCCGCTGATGATGACCTTGTCGCCATAGCGCTTCGAGACGTTTTCCAGTTCCGCCACGATCTTGCCCGAGCGCTCGCCGGTGCCGACGTCGAGCCTGACCTGGCCCTGCTGCTCGCGGCGGGCGGCGCGCACCAGCCGCAGCGCTTCCAGGCGGCGCACGCGGCCTTCGTCGCGGGTGCGGCGTGCCTGCACGCCCTTGCGGATCCAGACTTCTTCCTGCGCCAGCACCTTGTCGAACTTGGCGTTCTCGACTTCCTCGTTGGCCAGCAGTTCGGCCTTGCGCTCCTGGTACCTGGTGAAATTGCCGGGGAAGGACAGCAGCTTGCCGCGGTCCAGCTCGATGATGCGGGTGGTCACGTTATCCAGGAAGCGGCGGTCGTGGGTGATGAACAGGACCGAGCCGCGGAATTCGCGCAGCAGGCCTTCGAGCCACAGGATCGACTGGAAATCCAGGTGGTTGGTCGGTTCGTCGAGCAGCAGCACGTCCGGTCCCGACACCAGCGCCACGGCCAGCGCCACGCGCTTCTGCATCCCGCCCGACAGCGTCTTCATCTTTGCATCACCGTTGAGGCCGAGGCGGCCGAGCGTGGTCTCGACCTTGTTGCCGAGGTTCCATGCATCGGTGGCATCGAGCTTGACCTGCAGCTCGTGCATGCGCTCCATCAGCGCCTCGTCGTTGCCCTGGCCGAACTGGCCGGTCAGCGATTCGTACTCGGCCAGCATTGCCTGCTGGTCGCCCATGCCGCCGGCGACGGCGTCGAACACCGTCGATTCGGGATCGAACACCGGTTCCTGCTCGACGTAGGCGATCTTGAGGCCCTGCTGCATGACCAGCAGGCCGTCGTCGAGTTTGGAGCGGCCGGAGATGACTTTCAGCAGCGAGGACTTGCCGGTGCCGTTGCGGCCGATGAGACCGACGCGTTCGCCGGTCTCGAGGGAGAAATCAGCGTGGTCGAGCAGCGCGACGTGGCCGAAGGCCAATTGCGCGGAAGAGAGAGAGATGACAGCCATGATCGTGTGCGGGACCGCGGCGCCGCAGCCCGGGGTCGGATAACAGTGAATGAAACGCGCATTGTACCGACTGGCGGACCATTCGGAACGGGGAAGTGCGGATGACGGGGACGTGAGCGAAGAAAGGTGGTGTCGCCAGCAGGAATCGAACCTGCATCTAAGTCTTAGGAGGACCTTGTACTATCCATTGTACTATGGCGACACACGCAGTCAGCTATTCTACCTGACAGACGGCGCGGCCACAATCCTGGCGTCATCCCACTCTCCCCGCCGCTGCGCTTCTTGCTTCGCATCCATTCAATTAATAATATCGTCAAACCTGAATCGCGCCCTATCGATGATCGCACGACTTATAAAATCGTACATATTCACAAAGCGCATATGCTATGATTTTTAATTCATTATCAGTTCCATTCTGTAATTTGTTTTAATCCCAAGCACCCATAGGAATCCTGACCTGCATTATCGCGAACGTAATGCAATTGTAATTTTCGCGTAATGCGAGTGTCATGCAGCGCAGTGTAATGTGATGCCACCCTCCATTACTTGGCAATCTGCATTTTTCCAGGATTCTTATGAATGCAAAAACCTTAAAATATGACGTGCCTGCCGGCATTGTCGTTTTCCTCGTCGCCCTGCCGCTGTGCCTGGGTATCGCCCTGGCCTCGGGCGCGCCGATGTTCTCGGGGATTATTTCCGGCATCATCGGCGGCATCGTCGTCGGCATGCTCAGCGGCTCGCACACCAGCGTCAGCGGCCCGGCCGCCGGCCTGGCTGCCGTCGTGCTGGCGTCCATTACCAAACTGGGTGCATTCGATATCCTGCTGGTGGCTATCCTGATTGCCGGTGTATTGCAATTGGGCATGGGCCTGTTCCGCGCCGGTTTCATTGCCAATTACATTCCCTCGAACGTGATCAAGGGCCTGCTGGCGGCAATCGGCATTCTGCTGATTCTCAAACAGATTCCGCACGCGATCGGCTATGACAGCAATTTTGTCGAGGACACCTCGTTTGTCCAGGCAAATGGCGAAAACACGTTTTCGGCAATCCTGAATGCCTTCAATGCCATCACGCCGGGCGCGCTGGTGATCACGCTGCTGTCGATGCTGGTCCTGGTCTACTGGGACAAGACGCCGATGAAAAAGATCAAGCTGCTGCCGGCGCCGCTGTTCGTGGTCGTCCTCGGCGTACTGCTGAACATGGCGTTCAACAGTTTCTTCCCCGCCCTGCAGATCCTGCCGGCACACCTGGTCGACATCCCGGCGGTCGATACCGGCAACCTGGGCGCCTACCTGCAACTCCCCGATCTGACCCACCTGGCCAACCCCGACGTCTGGACCGTCGCCGTGACCATCGCCATCGTCGCCTCGCTGGAAACGCTGCTCAACGTCGAAGCCGTCGACAAGCTCGACCCGCACAAGCGCGAAACGCCGCCCAACCGCGAACTGATGGCCCAAGGCGTGGGCAACATCTGCGCCGGCCTGCTCGGCGGCCTGCCGCTCACCTCGGTGATCGTGCGCAGCTCGGTCAACATCCAGAACGACAACCGCACCAAGGCCTCGGCGGTGCTGCACGGCGTGCTGCTGCTGGCCAGCGTGGTGCTGCTGGCGCCGGCCCTGAATCTGATCCCGCTGTCGGCGCTGGCCGCGATCCTGATCGTCACCGGCTACAAGCTGGCCAAGATCGCCCTGTTCCGCGACATGTACAACAAGGGCTGGTCGCAATTCATTCCGTTTGCGATCACCGTCCTCGCCATCGTCTTCACCGACCTGCTGAGCGGTGTGCTGATCGGCCTGGCCGCCAGCCTGTTCTTCCTGATGCGCAGCAATTTCCGCACCCCGTTCTCGATGGAACAGTACCGCCTGCACATCGGCGACGTCATCAAGATGGAACTGCCGAACCAGGTGTCCTTCCTGAACAAGGCCACCATCAAGACGGCGCTGTGGGACATCCCGGCCAATTCGAAGGTCCTGATCGACGCCAGCAACGCCGACTACATCGACGAAGACGTGCTGGAAACCCTGCAGGACTACCGCGTGGCGGCAGCCGAGCGCAACGTGCGCCTGAACGTGGTCGGTCTGCGCGAGAAATACCAGCACCACGACAGCCTGGAATTCGTGCCGGCGCTGGACAAGGAAACCCGCGACAACCTGCACCCGGACGAGATCCTGCAGCTGCTGCGCGACGGCAATCAGCGCTTCCGCGAAGGCCGCTTCACCACGAAGTACTATCACCACCAGGTCGAAGCCACGGCCGGCGGCCAGCACCCGATGGCGGTGATCGTCAACTGCATCGATTCGCGCACCTCACCGGAAATCATCTTCGACGCCGGCCTGGGCGACCTGCTCACCATCCGCATCGCCGGCAACGTGGTCAACCGCGAGATCATCGGCAGCCTCGAGATCGCGCACAAGCTGGGCGCCAAGCTGATCGTGGTGAAGGGCCACTCCAGCTGCGGCGCGGTCGGCCTGGCGCTGGCGAACGAAGCGGCGAACAGCGTCGGCTCGATCACCGGCAAGATCCGCAGGGCGGTCGAGGATTGCGGCTGCGGCGCGCATGCACCGAAAAACGCGCCGGCCGACGCCAAGGCGATGCTGGACCAGGTGGCGCGCCGCAACGTCGAGAATTCGCTGGCCGACATCATCGGGGGCAGCGCCTTCCTGCGCGAGAAAATCACACGCGGCGAGATGGGCCTGGTCGGTGCATTCCACGACATCGCCACCAGTACCGTGCATTTCGGCGAGCTGGTGCTGCCGTCGGACTTCGAGCGCTATCGCCGCGAGCACGCGAACTTGGCGGCCTGATTCGTCGCGAATTACACCAAGGGCCGGTTCGATCTTGGTGAGTCGGGCCAGGTGCCGAGACCGGTGGCGCACGCCGCGCAGGCGTCCGCCATCGGTGATGACATCAGCAGCAGCGGCGTGGCGTCCGGCTGGACTATTGATTGCTAAAACTTCCGACAGATGCAATCAGGGCGGCGCCACAAGTGGTTTTGTGTCCGTCATAGGCAACGGCGATGCCATCAATGAGGTGCGTTGGATCACCTTCGGCAATCGTGCACTTGTCATGTCCCTTGATGGGGCAACTGCATATGTCGCCGACGGAGGCCACGGCGATCCCATCCACCGTAAAATGCGTTGCGCTCACGCTCTCGACTTTGCCGCCGTGGGACGTAGCGTCTCCGAGACGAATCACGTTGGGCATCGCTTACCCCTTGTTCCGGTGCGATGTGTCTTCGCTGTGGTTGCCTTCATCGATAACGTTCATACCAGCTTTTCCGGCTACATTCACAGAGGTTTGCGCCATCGCAGGCTTTTGGTTCGCCATATTTGCATGGCCGGGCGCCTCCTCGTAGCTCACCAGTTTCCAAACCGTCGCCATATGGTAAATCGGCCGTTCTCCTTTGAGCTTTTGCCATAAGGACGGTTCACCGGTCGACACCATGTGCGGCATACGGTCGCCGGCCTTGATGTGCTGGCGCTGGCCATCTGTATTTTCGTTCGATTCGTTGGGTTGCCACCAGCCGGTCTGCGGGCAATTGCGGCCGGTTGCGGCAAGTTCTCCGAGCGGAGCGTTTGGTTTAGGACCAGCTTCGGCGGACTTGATCGGCGCTGCAGTCGTCGGGCGCACCCGGATCGTGCTGGTAATCTTGTCCCATACCGCGATGGCTTCTTCGTCGGTCAGACTGGCTTTGGTTGCGCCGGCGGCGTTGTCGGCGACGCCGGTTTGAAACTGGATATCTGCATATGGTTTGAATGGATCGTGCGGAACGCCAGTAAATTTCATCTGGAAGTCATGGTGGGAATGCGAGCCGTCCTCGTCGGGCGAACGTGTCAACACCTCGTAGCCGGTCTTCCAGTCGTGGATCTGGCGTGGGGTTTCGCGAAAAAATTTGGTGCTGGCGAGCGCTTTCTGCTCTTCCGGCGTAGCAGGATCTTCCTTGATGCGTTTCCACTGTGCTTTGAGCGAATCGCGCTCTGGGTTATGGGGATTTGATGGGCCAATTTGGATTGAGAAGTGAGCATCTGGATATTCCTGCAAGCGAAAACCAATGCTTACCAATTCTCCAGATGCCTCCTTCGATGCACCTGGTTCGTCTGGAAGAAAGGCGTATTCAATGCAGTTTCCAGCTTCTGTCGGCATTTCGTTTTCGGTACGTTTTCGCAAGCGCTGTGCAATGCTTTTCACTAACGTTTTGGCTCTATCAGCGTTTTCTTTCAAGGGCCGTGCATTGATAACAACACCATCGTTATTTAATTTAAAGTATCCATTGACTTTAAGTTCACCAATCGCCTCAAAGCCATCGTATCCAGTTATGATTTGCCCCTCAGGGTCAAGAATATCATCAACGGAAATCAACAAAGGGATATCATTGAGGTAAATGGCTTTTTCAACTTTCAGTTCACTAATGAATTTTTGTGCGAACGTCTTCACCTCATCCATGCCGTCTTGATAGACGTTAACCGTTAGCGGAACAATTGTGCTCCCCCATACAACAGTTGCCGATGCTGGCATATCGATCATGAATCGTCCAAAGCAGACTGGCTTGGTTTTTTCGAACATAAGTTGCAGACGAGGTGAGAGTGCAGTCATGTGCGGCGTCCTCCATTCTTTCGGATTATGGTCACAAGCTGTAAAAAACACGGCCGAAGCTGCGAAAAAGGCAAGGAGCGGGAGCTGGATATCGATGATTCGCATAGGTAATCTCCTCAGCATTTCCAAATTGCGTTTTGCGCAATGCGAACAATGCTGTACAAGGTCGAAGCAATCGCTCGTGGATCCTTGTAACTGGCTTGGTGTTCGTAACCAGTCTGGCGAAATATACCTTTAAACATGCCGCTGTTTAACTGATGGTCGGCGGATTTAGCAGGTACGGTCTGATCGCCTGGCGCCGAAGGTGGCAGAATCAATGCATGAGCCACACTAGGCATCGCATCGCTAAACGGCAAATCCGCTGCTAAGTTGCCATTCCCATCGGCGTTCCAAGGAGTAAATTCCACTTTCCCTTGTAGATTGTCACTGACAATGGGCCAGTTTTGCCAACCGGTAGGGTCAGCGCAGTCTCGAATTTCCCATATCACCTCGCCAAAGCTCTGCCGTGCACGATCGGCACCGTAGTGGGCATAACTACTGGGATGATATGTATTTACAATCATTTGGTGAAAACTTTGCACTCTATCGAGATATCTGGACGTACGTTCGAAGCTTCCTCCGCCCTGTTCTGGCGTCATGCCTGAAGGATTAATCCAATCGTCCCGAAAAAGCGCATACCATTTTCCGCGTAACTTATAGATTTCACTAAACGGGTCGCCACGTTTCGGCCAGGTTTCTAATTCTCGCCCGTTGTGCCTTATACGAAGCCACGAGTTACCATAGGATTCCGTAGGTAATAACTGCAATCCGCCCTGTGCGTTTGCCAGCACTGCCGTCACTTCGTCGCCATAGCTACCGGCAACTTTCGCTCCAATGCTTGCCTCAATAGCGCTCGGCCCGCCTATTACGCCAGGATCCTCGAATCCTGCCCGCATACGCTTGTAAGCCGCTGGGGCACCAATAGCTGGCATTACGCCATGAACAATGCCCAGTACTTTATCTTGGAGATTACCGAACTTCGGGTGAATCAGCGCTCGACCAACCAGTCCACCCATGGAATGCGTAATAACGATTACTTTATTGCATTCGTAACCGGATCCATTCAGGTCATCGATGACTTTGCTGATGCGTGCAGCGATCGCCTTCGCACTCTCACCGTTCGACTGCAGCCAGTTATAACCGAACGCATAAACGGCAAACCAGCAACCGGCGACAACCTTTTTGAGTTCGTCCTCGGTCAGCACTTGCTGTGGCAATCTGGAATCGGCATTCCAAATCTGCGGATTGATACCAACGACATCGCGCCATTCTTGCTGGAGCTTGCCTTCGGAAAAAGTATTGTTGAGCCGCTGTTCAAGATGCTGTAATAGATCTCCATAGCTTTTGAAATAAACTTCTCCCCATCCTCGCGCCCTCGCCTTTTGGACAGAGGTATGGCCATTCGGCATGGTAGCTGGGTCGTCCACTAGCAGCGGCGAGCGGAAATTCTTCTTAAGTTTGACATTGCCATGCCGCCCATCTCCTACAACATCCAGCGGCCCGGACGGGTCGTAGATGTCCACCGTCGTTTGTAGAGGATCGAGCCGAAGTTGCCTTTCACGCGGCTGACTTTTGCTGTTCGCATAAATATTTGTTGCACCGAGAATATCCGGCCGCCAAGCAATATTGTCTTTTTGGCGTAGTTCCTTCTGCCGCCTTGCACTCATTCGCAGATTCGACCCCATAATCCCGGGCAAGAAAATAATCGGCAAAACCCGCTTGGGAAGCATGCGCGCGCACTGCGGCTTCGTGTCCTGCTTCGGCGTCGCAAAACCTTCCGCCTTGCGAGCGGCACCCTTGTGCTGTTGCGCTGGTAGCGGGTGTTCGGCAGTCGTCATTTGGTTGCTCCTCTGAAATCAGTCATCCAGCGCCTCGATGCTGTAGCGTCCAAAAGGAATGGCGCTGGTAAAGCGCTCGGTCAGTCCGGACGCATCGCTGCGCCCCTCGAACGTGCGTCCATCCTCGGTCGTGATGCGGTAGCGCTGGTTCGCCATGGGCTCGTCGGTCCCGATCCAACGCAGAACGGTCTGTTGGTCGTGCGCCGAATCGCTGGCCGGCGGTTTTACCCCGGCCGGTGTGCCGCCACCCGGTTTGACGTGGGCGAACTTCGACGATTTGATGGTGTGCTCGCCACTGCTTTGCTGCGTGATCGCGCCAGCGCCAATTTCCACTTGCGCGCCCTGTGCGACGAAGCGCAACTTGGGCGCCTGCAGCACGATTTCGTCGGTCGCAGTCAAGACAATACGTTTCGAGGAAGTGACTTCGATGTCGTCGCCATGCGTCTGCAGTTCCAGCTTGCCGCTAGCGGCGATGAGCTTGATGCCGAGCCGATGGGCGAACAGGCTGATATTTTCCGACACGCGTGCCAATAATTTGCGGCCGACCGAGAGCTGGGTATTGCCGATACTGACCATGTCGACATGCGTCTGCGCGCCGATCGCGATGTTGTCCTGGCTCGTGATCGCGACACCTGACGGGGCGGAGAGCGCGATCACGGGTCGGCCGCCGGCACCCGTGCTGTTCTTTTCGGTATTGCTGCCGGCTTCCCAGTCCTTCAGGTAGGCGATCAGTTGTTTGAGTTCCTTGTCGTCGGTGTCGTCCGCATGATGTGTCGACGCCAGTTCCGACAACTGCTGCTGGACGCCTTGCAGCGCTTCGACCAAACCGGTCAGCTCCGTGCGGTCGAGCTGCTTGCCGCTGGCACGCGTACGCGCCGTGGCGCTGATCAGTACGCCTTGCGCGCCGCGCACCGCAACGGCATGGTCGCTGCGCAGTTCCGCCCCTTCGCCACGTGCCTCGCCCCTGCCCTCGTTGCGGGGATGGGTGAGCCATCCAAGGTTCAATTCGCTGTGGCCATGCTGGGAAGACAGTTGCGCATTGATCTGGCCCGGTGTGTCGTCCAGGCGCAGCTGGTTGTAGCGCGTGCCTTGCACTTCCTTGCTCTTGACGCCTGCCAGGTATTTGTTGCCGGGCAGCGCTCCGGTATGGCTGAATGAAGGCGGTGGCGCCATGCTGCCGTAGACGCGTGCAACGATGATCGGCTTGTCAGGGTCGCCTCCTAAAAAATCGACCATGACTTCGTCCCCGACACGCGGCAGCATGATGCTTCCCCATTGACTGCTGGCCCAGGTGCTCGCCACGCGCACCCAGGCGGAGTCGCGGTCGCTGTCGCTGGCACCGGCATCTTGCGCATGACGATGGTCTTCTGTCCTGGTGCCAGGAAAACGCACCTTGACCCGGCCATGCTCGTCGCAATGCACTTCTTCGCCAGGGGGGCCTACCACGATCGCACTCTGCAGTTGCGGGCGCGGCAAGTCGATACGGGGATCGAAAGCGGGCACGATCGGTATGCCGCGGCGTACGCACGAAAAGCGGTTGGTATAACGCATGCCGCGTTCTACGCTGGCTTGCTGCAGGGTGTTTGCGCGCATGCCGTCATCCCACCGGTTGAGCGCAAACACGCGCTGTATCCGGTCGTTGAGCGTCTTGGGCAGATTATTTTCTGCATCAACGTCCAGGCGCGTGATGACGAACTTCCGTTCCTTCTCCGGATGCGTGTCGATCTCGGGATGGCCCATCAATCCGATCCATTCTCCGACACACATAGCGCGCACGCTGCTCTCGCCATGAAAGCACTTGGATTCGTACTCGTGGCGCTTCATGCGTAATTCGCCGAGATCCCGGTAATCATTTCCATCTGCACCTGCATGGGGTACATCGATCAGGTACTCGTCGAGACCGACCGCAAACCGGTTGCCGGTTACTCCCTGATCGATGCAGGATGGCGTATCGCTCGCCATTGGACGGCTTTGCATGTAATCCCAGCTCAACCGGCTGACCTGCCCTGGCCTGAGCTTGCGCACCGGACTCCACGCGATAACGGTATCGCTTTGCTCGGTACCGTCGTCGCGGTGATAGCGGACTGTGCCGGCCACATTCTGCTGCAGCGTGAATGCGTCATCGAACAGCACCAGTGCGTGGCCCGGCATATTCTGGCTTTCTGATTGGCTGGCTTGGCCGGGCCGTATGAACCAGGCGATGCCGCGCCGCTTCCATAACCGGCGCAAGAAGTCGGCGTCGGACTCGTTATGCTGCATGGTGAAATCCCGGGCGGGGTAGATACCTCTTGCGCACGACCAGTCCACTTCGAAGGTTTTACCCAGCACAGAATTATTCCGACGCCACTCGTCCAGGATGATCTGTGTAATCTCCAGTTCGTTCTTGTTGCGAAAGACGCGGGTATTGGTGCGGTAGGCCATCAGCGCCAATGCGTCACGCACCACGAGTTCATAGCTTGCAAGTCCGCCGTCACTCTGGCCAGCAGCCGCCTGCGCCACAATGCCGCACACGGCACGCAGATCCCCGCGGTCTGTCACAAACTGGAGCTCAACCGGCAGGGCAATGAATTCCTTCAACGGAAGGTTGGCGCGTATCGATACGCAGAAAAGCCGGTACTCCAGGCCACCGCACAGGGTTTCGCTACCAGTGACACGCTTGACCAGCAAGACATTGTCGAGCACACGCTTCTCTTGCCACAGCCGTAAGCGGATGGGGCGATTCGTCTCGCTCAAGCCGTCAGATCCTTCGATCAGATCCTTGAGATTCATTCGACACCATGATCGGAGCAATGATGAAGGATCAATGGTACGTAACCGCAGTAGTCATTTCTTCGATACCGATGATTTCTTGCGCAGCGTCATTTCCAGCTTGATGACCATGTGCGGGAACTTCCACATCATGAATTCCACCAATACCCATATCGATTTCTTGTGGATCCGCCATTGTCCATCGCCTGCCGCAAACCCGTCTGCTAGCATCTAGCCGGCCCGGCCAGCGTGCGCCAGGGCATGCACCGACTGGAGACAAGGCGTGGGCAAGGCAGGCAAAACAAGGCACATGGTGACAGCGACGGCAATGTTCCTGCTGTTGTCAGGCACATTCGCAACATCCCCGGCCGCCATCATCGGCCACATGACACCCCCACCGCCGCTGAGCGAAGCCCGCATCGCCACCCTGCCCCCGGACCAGCAGGCGCCCTGGCAAGCCTACCTCGCGCATTCGCGCGCGCTGGCGGCGGCCGACAAGGCGGCGCTGGCGGCGGAACGCGGCACGGCGCCGGCACCGAGCGATCCGCCAGAAAAGCGCCACGGCGGCGCCGGCATGCCGCTCAAGCGGCCGGCGGCCTGGTATGCGTCGGCGGAAGCGCGCCACGTCGCCGACGTGATCGTCAGCTTCCAGACCCCGGCCGGCGGCTGGGGCAAGAACATGGAGCGCAGCGGCGCGCTGCGCCTGCGCGGCCAGAACTGGGTGGCCACCGGCGACAGCTACGTCGGCACCATCGACAACGACGCCACCACCACCGAGCTGCGCTTCCTCGCGCGCGTGCAGGCGCAGGCGCCGGGGGCCGCCGGTGAGCCGTATCGCAACGCCTTTTTGAAAGGCATCCGCTACCTGCTCGAGGCCCAGTACCCGAACGGCGGCTTCCCCCAGGTCTACCCGCTGGCCGGCGGCTACCATGACGCCATCACCTTCAACGACGATGCGCTGCTGGACGTCGCCGAAGTGCTGGAGGCCACCGCCCGGCGCGACCAGGACTACGGCTTCGTGCCGCCGGCCGTGGCGGCGCAGGCCCGGGATGCGGCCGGCAAGGTGCTGGGGCTGATCCTGTCGACCCAGGTGGTCACCCATGGCGTGCGCACCGCCTGGGGCCAGCAGGTCGACATGCTGACGCTGGCGCCGGTCGGGGCGCGCAACTTCGAGCCGATATCGCTGGTCAGCGCCGAAAGCGCCTCCCTGCTGCAGTTCCTGATGGCGCAGCCGGACCCGTCGCCGGACGTGGTGGCCGCGGTGCATGCCGGTGCCGGCTGGCTGCGCGGCGCCGCGCTGCGCGACATCATCTGGAAAGAGGTGTCACCCGAAGCCGGCCACCAGCGCGTGGCCCAGCCTGGGGCTGGCCCGATCTGGGCGCGCTACTACGAGATTGACAGCCCACGCCCCATCTTCGGCGACCGCGACCGCAGCATCCACGACGACGTCAACGAGCTGAGTGCGGAGCGGCGCAACGGTTACGCCTGGTACGGCACCAGGCCGGCCGAGGCCCTCGCCACCTATGCCGGCTGGGCGCGCCGGCATCCGCCGGCGGCCCCGACTGTTCCGCATTGACCACACCCGGACCGGCCGGTTCCGCGCCGGCCCATCCGACAGTTGATCATTTTCGCATTGTCAACTATTCTCATTCCTGTATTTACTGGCCAGACCAGTAACCACAACACATCATACCGATTCACTGGCCCGCCCTGACCGCATGACAGGCCGCAATCCAGGCAAATTGGACCGACCAATTTTGTTTGTGGTTGGGTAGTTATGCAGATTGGCCGGACCAGCAAAACAAAGTGGAGATGGAGACAATGAGAATGGCAGCATCGATCCCGCAATGCAAACGCGCGGCCATCGCTTCGGCGGTGGCCCTGGCCGTGTTCCAGATGAGCGCCCAGGCGCAGGAAGCAGGCCAGACAGGCAGCGACACAAGCACCCAGGCAAGCACCGAAGCCAAGGCCCCGGTGCAGGCCGTGGTGGTCACCGGTTCGCTGATCCGCCACGCCGCCGACGAAGGCGCCACCCAGCTGATCACCGTCAAGGCCAGCGAACTGCAGGCGCGCGGCAACACGGAACTCAAGGACCTGGTGCTGGAACAGCCGCAGTCGCTGTCGCTGGGCACCAACAGCGGCGCCGCCGGCCCGGTCACCAACCTGCGCGGCCTGGGACCGATGCGCACGCTGACGCTGCTGAACGGGCGCCGCCTGGCCAACGAACCGCTGCAGGACCAGTACGTGTCGGTCAACGTGATCCCGCGCATGGCGCTGGACCGGGTCGACACCCTGCTCGGCGGCGCCGCCTCGATCTACGGCGCCGACGCCATCGGCGGGGTGCAGAACTACTGGACCAAGCGCGGCTACGAAGGCGCCAGCATCAAGGCCGAATATGCGCGGCCGGAGATGAGCGGCGGCGGCCGGACCAGGTCGATCGGCGCCATCATCGGCCGTGGCAACCTGGGCCGCGACGGCTGGAACGCCTACATCGCGGTCGACCACCAGGACAAGTCGGCGCTGTTCCAGCAAGACCGTCCGGACCAGCACGATCCGGCGGTGCTGCGCACGCTCGGCCTGGGCATCGCGCCCGACAACCGCAACCCCAGCCCGACCGCCAACTTCGGCTTCACGCGCGCCGCCAATTCCAACTACAA
>Ga0308160_10001109_pt1 | contig 40868 bp, 49 predicted proteins | sample PhyFR1_FD_201036 | JGI IMG/M metagenome (GOLD analysis project Ga0308160, IMG submission 201036) | Phyllosphere microbial communities from UC Gill Tract Community Farm, Albany, California, United States - DLSLF.R1 | ecosystem: Host-associated > Plants > Phyllosphere > Unclassified | place: USA... | reverse complement strand
CGCTGACGCCGTCCAGGCGCAGGGCGTCGGCTCGCTCGACAAGCGCAAGGTCGAGGTCCCCGCGACCATCAAGACCGTCGGTGACCACGAGGCCACCGTGCGTCTGCGCGAGGACATCACTGCCGTGATCTCGCTCCAGGTCGTCGCCGCCAAGTAACACTGGCTGCGGTCTTCCGCTCACGACGGGCGGGTCTCCTCCGGGGGGCCCGCCCGTCGTCGCGTTCCGGGGTCGTCGGTGGCGGTTCCGACCCAGGAGGCGCGGCTCGTCCCGTGCTGACCGGTTACTTCTCAGACAGGGTCGCGCTTGCTGGGAACGGCTTGGGAAAGTTGTCCTCAGGTTTCCGTTTGTCAACTGTTTTTACACAGGCGAAACGGTCGGATCGGCAACCTTCAATGCGTACTTGAACCCCACTTCTCCACACATGGTGTGGAACACGAAACCCCAGGTCAAGCGGTCGAAAGTGTGTTCCCCAGCGCACTTGTCCACACCCCTGTCCACAGTTGTCCACACAGCATCCCGGCGTGTTCCGCAGGCTCTCCACAGAGTTATCCACAGGGCCGTTTGCTGGGGATAACTCTGTCCCCGTAGCTTGGCCCAGCGACTCGGCGATGTCGGTCGCCCGGGGTAGAACAGGGACGGTCGGTTCGTCACGGCCGCCGTCGGCGGACCCGTCGCAGCCACTGGACGAGCCGCCACTGAACAAAGAGGAGCAAGTGTGTCGATCGCGCATCTCGAACCCGCGCCGCAGGACTACGCGGATCGTGGTGGCGCGGAACGCACTCCCCCGCACGACATGCTCGCCGAGCAGTCGACGATCGGCGGCATGCTCCTGTCGAAGGACGCCGTGGCCGACGTCATCGAGACCGCTCGTGGCGTGGACTTCTACATCCCCAAGCACGAGGTCATCTTCGACGCGATCCTGTCCCTCTACTCGCACGGTGAGCCGACCGACGTCATCGCCGTCACCGACGAGCTGACGAAGACCGGCCTGCTGTCCCGCGCCGGCGGCGCCGAGTACCTGCACAGCGTCACGAGCATGGTGCCCACCGCGGCGAACGCCGGGTACTACGCGGCGATCGTGGCGGAGAAGGCCGTGCTGCGCCGCCTCGTCGACGCGGGCACCCGCATCGTGCAGATGGGCTACGCGTCCGAGGGTGAGGTCACCGACCTCGTGAACAGCGCCCAGGCCGAGGTCTACAACGTCGCCGGTGGTGTCCAGACCGAGGACTACGTCCCCCTCACCGACGCCATCTCCGCCGCCCTCGACGAGATCGAGGCCGCGAAGGGGCGCGACGGGCAGATGACCGGCGTCCCGACCGGGTTCGCCCAGCTCGACGGCCTCACCAACGGCTTCCACCCCGGGCAGCTCATCATCATCGCCGCCCGACCGGCCCTCGGGAAGTCGACGCTCGCGCTCGACCTCTGCCGCGCGGCCGCGATCAAGCACAACGAGACCGCCGCGTTCTTCTCGCTCGAGATGGGTCGCGCCGAGATCGCGATGCGTCTGCTCTCCGCCGAGTCCAGCGTGCCCCTGCAGAACATGCGCAAGGGCACCGTCGACTCCCGCGACTGGACGACGATCGCGCAGACCCGTGGGCGGATCAACGACGCCCCGTTCTTCATCGACGACTCCCCCAACATGACGCTCGTCGAGATCCGGGCGAAGTGCCGGCGCCTCAAGCAGCAGCACAACCTCCGCATGGTCGTCATCGACTACCTGCAGCTCATGACCTCCGGCAAGAAGGTCGAGTCCCGCCAGCAAGAGGTCTCCGAGTTCTCGCGTGCACTGAAGCTCATGGCGAAGGAGCTCCAGGTCCCCGTCGTCGCACTGTCGCAGCTGAACCGTGGTCCCGAGCAGCGTGCCGACAAGAAGCCCCAGATCTCCGACCTGCGTGAGTCCGGATCGATCGAGCAGGACGCCGACATGGTCATCCTGCTGCACCGCGAGTCGGCGTACGAGAAGGACAACCCGCGGCAGGGTGAGGCGGACCTCATCGTGGCGAAGCACCGCAACGGGCCGACGGACACGATCACGGTGGCGTTCCACGGGATGTTCTCGAGGTTCGTGGACATGCCGCAGTAGGCGGTTGTTGTCGTTCGCCAGCCAACTTGTCCGGCTGCGAGTCAACGTGTCTGAAACACGGATATCGACCAGGAGTCGGCTCAGTGTTCGTGCGTCGTGAGGCGGCCGTATGACGTGCGTGAACTGAGATAGTCCGCGGACCACCTATGTGCGACGGGTTCGCGCCGGAGTAGCGCCGTAGGAGTCCGAGGCCGTCCACAAGCACCCGGGGTCCACTGGAGGACCGACTATCGGACGGCCATCAGGATCCCTATCAGAGACGCTGATGGGTAGCGACGGCTCTTGCGAGATCGGTCGCGGCCGTACTCTGACCTCCTCGCGTACTACGGTTCGAACGTGCCCGCGTTCTCCACCGACGACATCCTCGGCAACAGGCTGGACTTTGAGATTGCCCGCGACGGATTCGTCCGCAGGCTGCGAGACGATGCTGCGTTGCGCAATGCCGAGACGTGGCTTCGGCGCGAGGGCTATCGGGTCATCGAGCTGGACGCCGGGGCTTGGCAAGAAGGCAAGCAGATGCACATCGCCTTCGCGACGGCCCTTCAGTTCCCCAGCCACTTCGGGAAGAACCTGGACGCGCTCAACGACTGCATGTCAGACGTAGCCGAGGCGGACTACGGGTGGGATGCGACCGAGACAGGCCTCGTCCTGATCCTCTCCGGCTTCGAGCGTTTCACTCAGCGACTCCCACGGATAGCCGACGATGTGCAGCACATTCTGAGGAGGCAGGGACGCTACGCAGCACTCTTCGGGAACCGGCTCCTCACGATCTTGTCCTGAAGAGGATCCGCTGCCGGGCTGGTCGGGCGATGCAATTCGATCCGAGTGACTGTTGTTCTAGTCGGTGGCTTTGCTGGCGGCGATGGCGGTGAAGACGCTGACGATCAAGAAGGCGATCGCGACCAGGATCGCAACGATGCCTTGTGCGTTGCCGTTGAGCAGGACTGCTCCGCCCAACCAACCGAGCCCTACAGCGACCACGGCGACGGCGGCTGCCCAGACAGCAACGGCGATGTTGCCGTGTGCCTGGTGACGGAGACGGGTCGCGTTTCGAATGTTCGCGATGGTCGAGATGACGGCGCTGATGGTGAGGATGAGGAACGCCACGATGACCACGTCGGAGGCGCGCGTGGCGAGCTCGAAGTACGCCAGGAACACGGCAATAACCGCCGCACCGATCAGCGGGCGGATCGGATGCGTCGGTGTTGTGGTCTGAGCGTCGGTGACGGCCATCGGGGTTCCTTTGTCGGCGATAGGTGTGTGGAAATGCTACGGGCCAACAGGTTGGTCTCAGAGTTCCCCGATTTGACCCTCACGCCGCGTGAGGGCAGAACGTGGACCCATGAGCAGCTACTACAACGCCTTTGAGATGAGCCCGGTCCCCGCCCCCGGCCCTGACGTGGTCGTGCCTGAGCCATTCCACGGGATCTACGGGATGCCGTCGTTCGTGACGGTCCCGACAACCGACCTGGCCGCTTCCGTCGACTTCTGGACCCGCGGCCTGGGCTTCTTCGACCTGTTCAGCGTGCCGGGCAAGCTCGTGCACCTGCGCCGGTGGGCCTTTCAGGACGTCCTGCTGGTCCCAACCGCGTCCGCTCCGGATCAGGCGCCGGCGGTGAGCTTCAGCTTCGCGTGCGTCCTGAACCAGATCGACGCCCTCGTCGCCGCGTGCCGAGCCCGCGAGGCGGGCGTGGTGAGCGAGCCGCGGGACACTCCCTGGGGCACCCGCGATGTCGAGGTGATCACGCCGGAGAGGGTGCGAGTGGTCTTCACTGCCGCGAAACCCTTCGAGCCGGCCAGCCAGACCGCCAAAAACCTCGAAGCGATCGGTATCACCGCACCTGGCGCCGACGGCGAGAAGAATGGAGCGCATGCCTGATGACAGCGACGCCGTGGACCTGACTGTTGGTCAGGCCGCGGCGCGCCTGCGCGTGACGGTCCGGACGTTGCATCACTGGGACGAGATCGCCCTTGCGAGGCCGTCGTCACGGTCAGCTGCCGGGTACCGGCTCTATGCCGAAGGCGACCTCGAGCGGCTGCGGCGCATCGTCGTCTACCGCGAGCTGGGGCTCGACCTGGAAGCCATTCGGAGCGTTCTCGACGATCCGAGTGCGGCTGTTGTCATTGCGCTGCGCGCCCAGCAGTCCCAGCTTGCGGCGCGGATCGAGCATCTCAGCGCGCTGGGCGATGACCTGGCCCGGATGGTCGACGCCCACGAGCACGGGCTGCTCATGACCGCTGAGGAGCAGACCGCGACGTTCGGGCCTGGATGGAATCCGCAGTGGCCGGCTGAGGCACGGCAACTCTACGGCGATACGCCGGAGTGGCGGCACTACGCCGAACGCTCCGCGTCACGAACCGTGGACGACTGGCAGGCCGTCGCCGATGCGTCGGCGGCGTTTGATCAGGCCCTTGCCGACGCAATGGATGCTGGTGTCGAACCCGGCAGCCCGACCGCGGACGCTCTCGTTGAACAGCACCGCGAGGTGTTCTCCGCCTACTTCCCGATTACCCGGCAGATGCAGGTCGTCCTCGGCCGCATGTACGAAGCCGATCCCGCGTACGCCGCACACTACGACGGCGTCCGAACCGGCCTCGCCTCGTGGTTGCGTCGCATCATCGACGCCGGCGCACGCGCCCGCGGCATCGACCCCGACACCGCCACCTGGCATTAGGAGTCGCAGCTCACGGTGGCGCGCGTAGCAACCGACGTCAACGTGGGAGCGAACGCTACCCTGAGCCACCGTCTCGATGATCGATCGCTCAGCGAGCGACTAGAGGCTGATGAACTCCGTCGCCCACGCGACGATCACGCCCACGCCGGCGAACACTGCCACAAGGGCTCCGACGATGACCGTGAGCTGCTGGTCCTTGTTCATCCCCATGCTCGGAGCATATGAGATCCGCCCGCTGCAGCGGTCAGTGGCCGTCTCGACGGCCGATCGGCTCACGAGACGGATCGGGGCGGCTGTTGCGCGCTCAAGACGAGGTGTACTGCCTGTCGCGCTTCGTCAGGAACAAGCCGTTCCTCGTCGAGTGACGTTGCGGCGATCCAGCTCGGGTCGTACTCGTTACCTGCCGACGCACGGCGCAGCTCAGGCCCTCCGAGCGACACCTCCGCGGAGGTCACTCGCACCGCAAAGTAGGCGGCGGGCACGTCGCGGTCCACGGGAACGTCGAGCAGATCGCCCACGTCCCCTTCGAGCCCGGTCTCTTCGAGGAGTTCACGGAAGCAGGCGTCGCGCAGGTTCTCGCCCTCTTCGACGCCGCCTCCGGGGAGCACGCAGTAGCTCCGACCGTCCTTGCGTCTCTTGATCACCAGCACCTGCTCATCGAGCACGACGACTGCGGCTGACCGAATACGCATGATCCCAGTTCACCATCCACTGCCTCGATCCGGCAGGCGTCACGACGCCCGATCGCCCTCTGAGCGCTGGTAGCGTCCAGAGATGGCGCAAGCGATCGGGGGTTCGGCTCGCTCGAAGGTCCGCGAGCTGCTCGCGATCCCGGCGCCGGAGTCGATCCACCCGACGGCGGTCCGCCGTTCGCTGCTCCGCCACGAGGGCTCGGTGTGGAGCGAGCGCATCGAGCTCGACACCCCCGACGGCGACACGATCCCGTGCCTCCTCCTCACGCCCGATGATCCCGCCGGCGTGGACGTCATCGCCGTTCACCAACACGCGGGGGCGTTCGCGGTCGGCAAGAGCGAGCCGGCGCGGCTGACGGGCGACCCAACACTTGCCTACGGTGCAGCGCTCGCGCGTGCCGGAGCGCGAGTGGTCCTGCCGGACCTCGTCGGGTTCGAGGAGCGACGACGCGACTGGACCGACGACCCCGCCGCGGACGAACGGCTCGACGCATTGTTCCGGATGTCGAACGGCAGCAGCCTGCAGGCGAAGCACACGCGCGACATCGCCACGGTGACGAGCTGGATGCAGGACACGGGTGCGGTCGGCACCGAGCTCGGGATCATCGGGCACTCGCTCGGCGGTCAGGTCGCGCTGTTCTCCCTCGCAGTCGACCCCCGCCTGACGCGGGGCGTCGTGAGCTGCGGCATCGGGACGCTGGCCTCGTTCGAGTCGGAACGCATTCGCCACAATCCCGCGTGGTTCGTTCCGGGGCTCACCGCGGCCGGCGACGTTCCGCTCGTCGCCTCCGCCGTCGATCAGTCCGTCTTCGTCGCCGCCGGACATGACGACGGCCTCTTCCCGCTCCACGGCGTGCAGCAGGTCCTCGAAGCGTTCCGGCCAGGCATCCTGACCACCGAGGTGTTCAACGGCGGACACGCGATGCCGGCGTACGTCCTGGACGCAGCCGTCCGGCATCTGCTCCGAGAGCGGAACGCAGACTGACCTCCTCGCCCGTCCGGTCGTCGATCGACCGGCCCTCCGTCACGCCCCGATCTGCACGACCCCGATCGCGGACAGCACGAACGCCACGATCGCCGCGCTCGACCGGACCACGTCGATCCGCTCCCACCGCACCACGACCCGCTTCCAGTCCGCCGGCGGGTCGAGCGGATCCCAGTCGTTGACCCCGATGTTGATCGGGACCGTACCGAGGAACGACGCGAGGACGAACACCCCGAGCGCCACTGCGGCTGCCACTCGCCACCTGAGACCGTCGCCCGCGCCGGCGACGACCAGGACGGCGACCGTGGCGAGCACTGCCGGCACCATCAGCATCGGCACGACGACCTTGAGCGACTTGACGAGCGCGATCCGCGTGCGGAGGTGGGCATCGTCCGGCAGGGAGGCCATCGCGGGTTGGACGCCCCACCGCACGATGAACTCCTCACCGGCGAGGAGACCGACGAGGACGAGCTGCACGACCAGGACCACGTTCACGGACCACAGCCTCGTCCGAGCCACTCACACCACGCTGACGTGGCGCTCACACAGGTTCGACAGAACCGTCATCGGTGCCTGGGAGCCGCGACGGCGCGCATTCGACCACGAAACGGAACAGGAGCGGCCCCGCTGCCTGCGGGGTCGCTCCTGTTGACCGTGGCTCTTACGACTGCGCGACGCAGACCTGCTTGACGCTCGTGACGTGGCCCGTCGAAGCGCCGATCTGGAACGTGTACGTGTGGTACCCGGAGTTGTAGCTGTACGAACCGCTCTTCGTGACCACGCGGATCAGGTTCGTTCCGGCCGAATTGCGGTCTGGTGAACCGAAGATGTGGACTTCACCCGTGCTCGTCCAGTTCAACTGGGCGGTCTTGTTCCCGCACCCGATGGTCAGGAGTGACCCGATCTTCTCGGCGTGTGCCGGACCTCCGGTGAACAGGGTGGCGGTGACGAAGGCCACGGCGACCAGCAGGAGAGCGCCGAATCGCTTTCGACCGGTAAAGGTCGACGTCGTTTCTCGGGAGATTTGGCTGGTGATGTTCATGTTGCCTCATTCACTTCCGCTCGCGGATTCCCCGAAATGCCTTCGGGATCCCGTTCGGACGCTAACACCGGCGAGATGCGGTCAACAGTCCGCTGTTCGGCGGACTGCAATTCCTGGAGCATTGCGTATAGGGTCTCCGCCACAGGCGCAGCAGTCGTGCAACAACGCTGTGACAGTGCCGACTACCCATCCAGGGCAAACCACGTTCCTCGGACTGGCGGCCGGCGCCGTGGCCGGCAACGGCGACGTCGGGCAGTCGATCGCGACGGCGGGCTGGTTCGAGCGACTGCGCCGACGCAAGCTGGACTGAGCACCGCGATCGAGGTCAGCGCACCGCTGCGAGCACCGCCGCCTCCTCGTCCACCCCGAGCCCGGCCCGCCGCGGCCGCTCCACCCCGCGATCCCGCTCGTCGTCGAGCACCCCGGCGAGGGTCTCCGTCAGCGGACGACTCCGACCCCCGGCATCGCGGAACGCCCGCGCAGACCGGTGCATCAGCGCCGCATCGGAGTGCGGGAGCCACAGCGGCAGCGACCTCGGCCCCGCCCAGTACTGCACGTCGTGGGCGAGCAGGACGTCGTCCTCGACCTCGACGAGCTCGCCGTCGAACCCTGTGGCCTCGACGACCAGGCGGAAGAAGTCCCGCATCGGCACGACCTCGCCGACGGCGTTCAGGACCCCGGTGTGACCCGTCCGCCAAGCACGTCCGACCCACGCGGCCAGATCCGCGACGTCGATGACCTGCACGGAGCGCCCTTCCGACGTGGGGACCAGCACCGGCCCGGGTCGGTTGAGTCGAGCGGGCCAGTACCCGAACCGGTCGCTGGGGTCGCCCGGGCCGACGATGAGGCCGGGTCGGGCGACCAGGAGCCGCGATCCCAGTCGGTCGGCGCTGCTCCGCTCGGCGGCGACCTTGGCGTCCGCGTACTGCGTCAGGTCGACGGGTTCGACGACCTCGGCGGTCTCGTCCGCGCCCGGTTCGTCGTTCCGGGCGTAGACGGACACGGTGGACACGAGCGTCCAGTGCGCGGCGGAGTCCGCGAGCGCGTCGAGCGCGGGACGGACGAGCTCCGGGTCGGACGAGAGTTCGACCACCTCGTCCCACGCGCCGCGCACGGGTTCGTAGGCGCCGTCCGCGCGACGATCGGTGCGGACGAGTCGGGCGCCGTCCGGGACGTCACCCGTCGCACCGCGTGCGAGGCAGGTGACCTCGACGCCGTCCTCGAGGAGGTCCCGGACGATCGCACGTCCGAGCCATCCGGTCCCACCCAGCACCAGTGCCCGCATGGACCCATTCAACCGTGGTCGACACCGAGCGTCCGGCTCGTCCACCCGGCCAGCGCGGCGGTCGCCGTCCTCGAGATCGTGGCGTCGGGGAGCATGCTCGTGAAGCCGTGGAAGGCTCCTGGCCACACGTGGAGCTCGGCGTCGACGCCCGCTGCCCAGAGTCCGCTCGCGAAGGCAACGGTCTCGTCGCGGAAGACCTCGGCGCTGCCGCAGTCGATGTAGGTGCGCGGGAGTCCGGCGAGGTCCGTCGCCCGCGCGGGAGCGGCGTACACGGACACGTCGTCGGTGGCGCGTCGGCTGCCGAGGTAGGCGTCCCAGCCGAACCGGGTCAGCTGGCGGTCGGCGACCCCGACACCGTCGATCTGCACGGTGGAGACGGTCTCGTCGCGGTCGTCGAGCATCGGCGACACGAGGATCTGGGCCAGCAGCGATGGCCCGCGTCGGTCGCGGGCGAGCAGGGCCGTGCCCGCTGCGAGGCCGCCGCCGGCGCTCTGCCCGGCGATGACGATGCGATCCGGGTCGATGCCGAGCTCCTCGGCGTGCTCGGACACCCACACGAGCCCGGCGTAGCAGTCCTCGACCGGGAACGGGTCCGGGTACTCGGGCGCGAGGCGGTAGTCCACGCTGATGAGCACGACGTCGTGGACCAGCAGCCAGTCGTCGTAGGAGTCGAGGTTCCCGAGGTGGTGGCCGAACACCATGCCGCCTCCGTGGATCGTGTAGACCCCCGTGGTCGCGCCGGTGCGACCGATGCGCTGGATCACCGCGAGGTCGATCGGGTCGCCGCCGTGACCGGGCACGGTGATGCGTCGACGCTCGTACCCGCGGGCGTGCAGCCGTGCGTCGAGTTCGGCCTCGGTGACGTCGAGCTGCCGCATGTGCGGCAACACCTCGGGCGTGATGGTGACGGGGCCGCGCGCTGCGAGGGCGTCGAGGAACGGCACGAGTTCGGGGTCGAACGGCGGGCGGGTGGTGACTTCGGACACGGGTGCACTCCTTCGATGAAGAAGTGGCGACCCCCGTGAGCCGCGTGTGAGTACCCGGCAGCCGATGGGGCGCGGGCCTTTTCCCTCTGCGCCCGACGATAGCGCATCCCCGACGGGCGCCCACCCACGCCGATCAGGTCGGTCGGTGCTGCTCCGCGTACCGACGCGCACGACCGATCCGCCGGACCGAGAGCGGGATCGCCCAGGCGAGCACGACGACCATCGCGACCAGGAAGACCACGGGCAGCCGCCCCAGGTCGCCGCGGACCGCGGACGACACGAACTGGAACGCGATGGCGACGTACAGCAGGCCCGTGAACACCAGCTGGAACTGCAGGGCCAGGGGGACGATCCGGGCGTACCGGACCGCTCCCGCGCGGTCGGCCTCGTCGAGCGGGAGCTCCTTGCCCCGCAGCACCACCTTCGCGTACCGCTGCAGGCGGCCGAGGTCCCGCCCACCGCTGTCGCGGAGCGCGCGGTTCAGCGGGAGCGCCACGACGATCGCGGCCATCGCCGTCGCGGTGAAGGTCAGCTGGCCGCCGAGCAGCACGACCTGGAGGAGCGCGCCGCCCCGGTCCGAGAAGGCCGCAAGGAGCGTCACCCCGATCGTGCAGACCACCGCAGCGATGACGAAGGTCGTCGCGATCGAGCGGATCGCGCGTCGGACCAGCCCGACGCCGGGGACGTCGTCGCTCAGGTCGCTGATGGGCGCCTCGGTGCCGCGGAACAGCGCACCGAGCGGGCGGGCGACGGCGAGGAGCACCCCGGCCCCGACGACGAGCAGCACCGGCACCCAGAGGGGCGCCTGCGCCGACAGAGCCGCCAGCACGAAGACCACGGCGGCCACGACGTCGACGGCGGCGACGACCGCCGAGACTCGGAACAGAGAGCGCTGGCTCTCGGGGGACGAGCGGTGGTCGTAGTAGCCGGCCAAGGCCCCGACGAGGACCGGTCCCATGACGACGAGCGGTGTGCAGACGGCCGCGGCGACGAGCCAGCCGTGCGCCGCGCTCCCGAGCTCGAGCGCCACGAGCAGCCCGCCACCGAGGGACAGCGCCGTCGCGACGACGATCGTGGCGATGTACAGCAGGACCCGGATCACACCGTCGCCTCTGTCCCCCGGATCCGCCCGACGACGACGTCGACGATCCCCGCGAGCAACGCCGCCGCGACGAACCCGAGCGCCACGCCCAGTCCGAGCGGCAACCCCTGCGCGTAGTCGCCCTTCGAGCTCGCGAGCGCCGAGTAGAAGACGCTGCCGACGGCGGCGATCCCGATCGCGGACCCGACGCGCGCACCGACCTGGATGAGCCCACCGGCCGAGCCGCCCTGCTCCACCGGCACCTCGGACAGCGTGAGCGTCTGGTTCGGCGAGATCGTCAGTCCGGAGCCGACACCGGCGACGAGGAGCGGCACGACGAGCCACCACCCGAGGTCGGACCGGTAGTGGTTCGCGACGACCCAGATGACCCCACCGAGGCCGATCAGGACCAGCACGGTCCCGACGACGATGAGCTGTCGGCCGAACCGCGAGACGACGCGACCGCCGATGGTCGACGCGACCCCGGACCCGATCGCGAACGGCACGGACGACAGGCCGGCGAGCAGCGCGGAGTAGCCGAGGCCGGACTGCAGGGCCAGCGTCAGGACGAAGAACAGCGGCGTGAACCCGGCGAAGTACAGCGTCGCGAGCCCGACACCGAGCGAGAACGACCGGCGGCGGAACAGCCCGAGGTCGATGACGGGCTCCTTCGACCGCGCGTACCGCCGCTCCCACAGGACGAACAACGCGCCGAGCACGACGGCGGCGACCACGAGCCACCACTTCGCCGTGCCCTTCCACTCCTGCGACTGCACGAACGGCAGCAGCAGGGCGACCACCGCGGCGCCGAGCAGGACGATCCCGACCGGGTCGAAGTCGTGCTTCCGGCCGCGTTCCACCTGGCTCGCCGCCGGCAGGTAGCGGAAGGCCAGGAGGATCGTGACGAGTCCCACGGGCAGGTTCACGAAGAAGACGAACCGCCAGCCGTTCTCGGTGCCGAAGGCCGTGATGAGCAGACCACCGACGAGGGGGCCGATCGCCGTGGCGATGCCGACCGTGGCGCCGAACAGCCCGAAGGCGGTGCCGCGCTCCTTCCCGCGGAACAGCTGCTGGATGAGCGCCGTCACCTGGGGTGTGAGCAGACCACCGGCGAGGCCCTGCACCAGCCGAGCGACGACCAGCACGATCCCGTTCGGGGCGAAGCCGCAGAGCGCGCTCGCGAGGGTGAACAGGCCGACCCCGATGACGAACATGCGCCGGCGGCCGGAGGCGTCGCCCAGTCGACCGCCGGGGACGAGCAGGAGCCCGAACGACAGTGCGTAGCCGGACAGGATCCACTGCACGGCCTCCGGGGTCGCCCCGGGGAGTCCGGACGAGATCGACTGCAGTGCGACGTTGACGATCGACACGTCGAGCAGGACGATGCCGCCGCCGAGCAGACAGATGACGAGGGCCTTCCACCGGTTCGGGTCCGGCTGGTCGCCGGATCCGGCGTCGGAGTGCTCGGATCGCTCGGGGGGCGCGGCGGTGGCCGCGTGGTGCGCATCGTGGTGCGCGACGGTGGGAGCCGCGTCGGGCTCGGCGGGGAGTCGGTGTTCGGGTGCCATGACGCTCTCACGCTAGGCCGCAGCGGAGGCGCTGGTCCGGCGAGCACGGATCTTGTCCACACCTTCAGGAGGCGCGGTGCGGGTCCGGTACGCCGGCTGGCAGCATGGCCGGGTGACGACCGATCCGGACCCCGCCCTCGTCCCCGAGCTCCTCGTCACCGACGTGGACGCGAGCATCGCCTTCTGGTCCGGCCTGTGCGGGTTCACCGTGGCCTACGCGCGTCCCGAGGAGCGGTTCGCCTACCTGACCCTCGGGTCGGCGCACGTCATGCTCGAGCAGGCCGGGGTCGGTCGGAACTGGCTCACCGGGCCGCTCGATCGACCACTCGGCCGCGGGATCAACCTGCAGATCGGTGTCCCGGACGCGGACGTCGTCGCGGCGTCGCTCCGTGCCGGGGGTGTGGAGCTCTTCATGCCGGCGGAGACGTGCTGGTACCGCGTGGGCGACGACGAAGCCGGGGTGCGGCAGTTCCTGGTGACCGATCCCGACGGGTACCTGCTGCGCTTCCAGTCGTCCACGGGGCGTCGACCGGTCGCGCCCTAATGCGACTCACGCGTCGTCGCGCAGCGACCGCACCATGCTCCGCAGTGCTCGGAGCGCCGCGCCCTGCTCGTCGGCCGACATCCCGCTGAGCATCCGGAGCTCGACCCCGCGGACGGCTGCCGAGGCCTCGGCGAGACGCTCCCGCCCGAGCGGGGTGAGCTGGACCGGCAGCGCCTTGCCCACCGGTGCCTCCGACGCGCGTGACACCGAGCCGTCCCGTTCGAGCGCCTGCAGCAGGACGTTCATCGACTGTCGCGTCACGAACGCCCCGCGGGCGAGGTCGGAGTTCGACGACCCCGGACGCTGCGCGAGCAGCTCGAGGCACGAGTAGTGCGTGACGGTCATGCCGAGCGGGCGCAGGACCGACTCCATCGCGGTGCGGAGCGCGCTCGCGGCCTCCTTGAGCAGGTACCCGAGGGACGTGTCCAGGTCGATGCCGTGTCCGTCTTGACGCATGTCAGTAGTCTGACATAGGTTCGTCCGTGTCAGATAACTGACACCAACGAAGGAGACCCCATGCCCGTCACCGGCCCCGACTTCATCTCGCTGCAGACCCGCGACCTCGACGCGTCCCAGGCGTTCTACGAGCAGTACCTCGGCCTCGTCCGGTCGCAGGCGGGTCCGCCGCACGCGGTGGTCTTCGAGACCACGCCGATCGCGTTCGCCCTGCGCGACCTCGTGCCCGGCACCGACCTCGACGCCGTGGCGCAGCCGGGCATCGGCGCGGCGATCTGGCTGCACGCGACCGACGTCCAGGCGATCCACGACGCCTTGGTCGCCGACGGCCACCGGATCGTGTCCGCGCCGATCGACGGCCCGTTCGGTCGGACCTTCACCTTCGCCGACCCGGACGGGTACCAGGTGACGTTGCACGACCGCGCCTGACGCCCTGGCACGGGCGGACCGGACGGTCTACGGTGTCGCCATGAGCGATGACGCCGGGGACGAGCAGCTGTGGCGGTCGATCGTCGGGCGCCCGGCGCTCTGGATGGCCGTGGCGTGGACCGCTCTGGGCGTGGTGTGGCTCGTGTTCGCCGCGGTCGAGGGCGGCGACGACGCGTGGCGGTGGATCATCGGTGCGGTCTGGATCGCGCTCGGTGTCGGCCGGATCGCCGTCGCGGTCTGGGACCGGCGGCACCACCGTGGGCGGTACGCCGCCGGGCGCTGACCCGGCGGCGCGGCTCGTGTCAGTCGTCGTCGGGGGTGGTGCGGCGACGGGCGACCAGCAGGACGGCGACGAGCGCGGCGGCGACCACGACCGCGATCCCGCCGAGGACCCACGGCGTCGCCCCGGGCCCGGACGACCCGGCCGTGGCGCTGGTCGCACCGGCACCGGCGGTGGCGCTCGGCGTCGGGGTGCCCGCGCTCGGGGTCTGCGTCGGTCCCGTCGCCGTCGGAGTCGGGGTCGGGGTCGGGGTCGGTGCTCCGGTCGACGTGAACCGGTAGCTCCCCGAGATCGGGTGTCCGTCCACCGAGACGCTCCGCCAGGTCACCGTGTACGAGCCGGCAGCCGTGAGGTCGGCGGCCGTGCGCAGCGTGCTGCCGTCGACGTCGACACTCCCCGCGCCGACCTCGGCGCCGTCCGGGCCGGTCACGCTGACGACGATCCCGGACTCGAGCCCGGCCAGCGGCGGCTCGGAGAACGTGAGGGCGACCTGGTCGAGGTCACCCCCGACCGTCGTGTCCGCAGCGGGTGCGGTCGAGGCGAGGACGTCGTGGGCGGACGCCGGGGCCGCCGTGACGAGGACGAACGCCAGGGCGACGGCCGACGCGGCGGTGGCGAGGAGGGCACGGAAGGGCACGGTCCATTGTCGCCGATCCTGACCGGACGCACAGGACGTCGGCCCGGACGACGGACTCTGCGACGGCTCAGTCCATCGCGTCGTCGTAGACCCCGATCAGCCGGTCGAGGAAGGTCTGCACCGTCGCACGCTCCGCGGGGTCCAGGTCGTCGACGATGCCCTCGATGCCCTCGATGAGCGGCAACACGAGGTCGTACGCACGGTCCGAAGACTGCTCCGCCGCCGTGACGACGAGCTTGCGTCCGTCGCTCGGATGCCGTTCCCGTCGGACGTGCCCGGCGCCCTCGAGCCGGTTCAGGACGAGCGTCATCGCGGCGGTCGAGATCTCGATCCGACGGGCGAGCTCGGTCGGGGTGGCCGGCCCGGTCGCGATGAGGTGGTCCATCGCCTCGAGTCCCGCCGCGTCGACCGACAGTGCCGCGGCGAGGTGCCGCTCGAAGCGCTGCTGCCGGACACTGACCTGCTGCACGCGGGACCGGATGTCGTCGTCGGGGAGCGATCGCCCGTCGCGTCGCGCCGTCGCCCGGTCGTGGCGGTCCTGCCGGTCGTCGGGGCGGTCGGTCGCTGGGTGCTGGTCGTCGTTCGGCACGTCCACCATGGTAGTCGTGTACATTGCCAATCTCATTGGTAATCAACGACGTGAGGGACCATGACCGATCACACCCGCGGACGCGTGCTCATCTCCGGCGCGAGCATCGCCGGCCCGGCGCTCGCCCACTGGCTCCACCGCTTCTCGTTCGAGACGGTCGTCGTCGAGCGGGCGCCGTCCCTCCGCACCGGCGGGCAGAACGTCGACGTGCGCGGAGCCGGGCGTGAGGTCGCGCGCCGGATGGGCATCGAGGACGACATCCGCGCTGCCACGACGGGCGAGGTCGGCACGCGGTTCATCGGTCCGAGCGGCCGGACGATCGCGGCGTTCCCGGCGGGGACCTCGGACTCCGGCGGGACCACCGCCGAGCTCGAGGTCCTGCGCGGTGACCTCGCGCGGCTCCTCGTCGACGGGACGTCCGACGCCACCGAGTACCGCTACGGCGACCGGATCACCCGCATCGACCAGGACGACGACGGCGTGACCGTGGGGTTCGAGCACGGCCCGGACGACCGGTTCGACCTGGTGGTCGCGGCGGACGGCATCGGATCGAGCACCCGTCGGCTGGTGTTCGGTGACGAGCCGGACATCCGTTCGCTCGGGCTCGAGACGACGTACGGCACGATCCCCCGGACCGCGGCGGACGACGACTGGTGGCGCTGGTACAACGCACCGGGTGGCCGGTCGATCACCCTCCGTCCCGACCAGCACGGGACCATCCGCGCGGCGATGTCGGTCGTGACGGACCGGAAGCGGGAGCGAGCCGGCTCCGAGTGCGGCGACCTCGATGCGGTGCGCCGCCGCCTGCACGCGGTGTTCGGCGACGCCGGGTGGGAGGCCGAGCGGGTCCTCGCGGGGTTCGACCACTCCGAGGACCTCTACTCCGAGGCGATCGGACAGGTCCACGCCCCGCGCTGGTCGGACGGCCGGGTGGTTCTCGTCGGGGACGCCGCGTACTGCGCCTCGCCGGTGAGCGGCATGGGCACGAGCCTCTCGCTCGCCGGTGCCTACGTCCTCGCCGGGGAGCTCGCCGCCCACGTCCACCACCGTGACGCCCTGCGCGCGTACGAGCGCATCATGCGCCCGTACGTCGCGAAGGCGCAGCAGCTGCCGCCGGGCACGCCGCGGATCGCGAACCCGAGGTCCCGGCTCGGGATCGCGGCCTTCGGCGCCGCCGTCCGTGTGGCGTCGCTCCCTCTCGTCGGGCGCCTCGGCGCCCGCTTCGCCACCCCACCGGCCGAGGCGATCGACCTGCCGGACTACGCACACCTCGAGTGAGCCGGTGGCGGACGGGAGGCGCGGTGCGGGCCCGCCACGTGCCTCCCGTCCGTCCCGTCCTCCCGTCCCGCAGCGATGTGCGCTACGGTCCGATCATGATCGTCTGGATCAACGGGACGCACGGCGTCGGCAAGACGACCACCAGCAGGCTGGTGCAGCCGCTCCTGCCGGACGCTCGCGTGCTCGATCCGGAGAAGGTCGGCGAGACCCTCATGGACGTCCGGCCCCCGCTGCCCGACTCCGGCGACTTCCAGCACTGGGACCCCTGGCGACCGCTCGTCGTCGAGACCGCGCGGCAGGTCCTGGCCTTCGCGGGCGGCACGCTCGTGATGCCGCAGACGGTCCTCGTCGAGCGGTACTGGCGGGAGATCGCGGACGGGTTCGCGGCGCACGGGATCCCGGTCCGGCACTTCGTGCTGCACGCGCAGGAAGACACGCTGCGGGACCGGATCCAGAACGACGCCGTGATGGGGCCGTCCACGTTCCGGTACAGCCGCGTCGAGCCCTACGCCGAGGCGGCACGCACCTGGCTGCACGCCGCGGCCGAGGTCGTCGACACGACGGAGACCCCGCCCGAGCAGGTGGCACGGAACATCGCCGACGCGGTGCTGCAGGTCGCACGGTGAGCGCCTTCGTGCAGCGGTCGCAGTGGTCGGTCGTGACGTCCGAACCGGCGGACGCGGCAGAGCTCGTCACGCGCATCCCCGACGTCCGACGGGCCACGGTCGAGGGTGCGCCCTCGGGGTTCTCGTTCGAGGAACGGCGCCGTGGCTCCGAGCTGCTGTCCCTCGTGTCGATGGCGAGCACCGGTGTCGTCGAGGGAACGGTCGAGGCCGAGTCCGCGATGGTCCTGTTCTGGCTGAAGTCCGGCAGCGGTGCGGTCGATGGCGACGGGGTGCCCACCGGCCGTCCGGTCCTGTTCCGCCACGACCCGCAGCAGGTCCGGTGGGACGGGTTCCAGCTCGACCTCATCCGCATCGACCGGACCACGGTGGAGCAGGTCGCTGCCGAACGCGGCGCCTGGCAGCCCGGGCCCATCGAGTTCCAGCCGCACCACATCCCCGAGGGGCCGACGCTCGCCGCCTGGTGGTTGATGGTGCGCGCGGTGGCGGCCGACGTGCTGCGCGGTCCGGAGGAGGTCACCGAGGAGCACGAGCGCGAACTGACCCGCTTCGCGGCGGGCGGCCTGCTCACGGCGATCCCGCACTGGCCGGTCGGGCAGGACCAGCCCCGCACGGCAGCGGCGGCGCGGTTCGCCCGGGCCGAGGCGTACCTGCTCGAGCACGCGACCGAGCAGATCACCGTCGAGGACGTCGCGGCGGCCGCGGGCCTGAGCATCCGCGGGCTGCAGGACGCGTTCCGGCGCCACCACGGCATCACGCCGACCACCTACCTCCGGCGCATCCGACTGCTGCTCGCGCGGGAGGGCCTGGAGTCCGGGGACGACCGGAGCGTCGGGGACGTGGCGCGGGACTCGGGCTTCGCGCACCTCGGACGGTTCGCCGGCAGCTACCGCGACGAGTTCGGGGTGCTGCCCCGCGAGACCTGGCAGGCCGCGCGCCGCCGCTGATCCGCGCGCCGCCGCTGATCCGCGCGCCGCGCCGGTCAGGCCGCCAGCGGCTGGTCCCGCAGCGCCGGGCAGTGCTCCGGTGTCGGGTGCTCGGTGATCGCGATGACCTCGTCGAGCCGGTCCCGAGCGGCCTCGAGCTCGGCGAGCTGCGCCGTGATCCGGTCCCGCTCGGCGACGAGGAGCGCGAACGACTCCGGCGTCGCCACCCCCGCGTCCACGCAGGGCAGCAGCTGCACGATCGTGCGGCTCGGCAGCCCGGCGGCGAAGAGCTGCTGGATGAGCTGGACCCGCTCGACGGCGGGCACCGCGTAGGAGCGCTGGCCGGTCGCCGTCCGTCCGGCCGGCAGCAGGCCCTGCTCCTCGTAGTACCGGAGCGACCGCACGCTCACGCCGGTCGCCGCAGCGAGGTCTCCGATGCGCACGATCTCCTCCTTGCACCTGACATCGATGTGAGGTCTTAGCGTAGCCGAGCCGCTGCGGGAGCTGCCCGCTCGGCAGGAGGAACACCATGGACATCGCTGGATCGGTCGCACTCGTCACGGGCTCGAACCGGGGCATCGGACGACGGTTCGTGCAGCAGCTGCTCGAGCGCGGCGCCGCCAAGGTCTACGCCACGGCCCGGCGCCCCGAACTGGTCGACATCGAGGGGGTCGAGGTGCTCCCGCTCGACATCACCGACCAGGCGTCCGTCGCGGCGGCAGCGGCTGCGGCGTCCGACGTGACCCTGCTCGTGAACAACGCCGGGATCACCACACAGGGCTCGCTGCTCACGGACGACCTGACCGACGTGCGGCGTGAGATGGACACGCACTTCTGGGGCAGCCTCGGGATGGTCCGGTCGTTCGCGCCGGTGATCGAACGCAACGGCGGGGGCGCGATCGTGAACGTCCTGTCGGCGCTGTCCTGGTTCGCGTACCCGGGCTCGGGCGGGTACGCCGCCGCCAAGGCCGCGGAGTGGAACATGACGAACGCCGTCCGCCTCGAGCTGACCGGCCGGGGCGTCAGCGTCCAGGGGCTGCACCTCGGAGCCGCCGACACCGACATGATGGCCGGGTACGAGGGGCCGAAGGTCGACCCGGCCGAGGTCGCGCGGCTCTCCCTCGACGGTGTGGAGCGGGGCGCGGCGGAGGTCGTCGTGGACGACTGGAGCGCCGGGGTCAAGGCGTCGCTCGCCGAGGCGCCCGAGCGGTTCTACGCGCAGTTCGCGTGATGCGACCAGCGTGACCAAGAGACGGACGGGAGGGACGGTGCGGGCCCGCACCGTCCCTCCCGTCACGGCCGGCGTGCCGCTGGCGCGTCACGCCGGTACCGGCGGGTGGGGCCCTCCTCCCGTCCGCCGCTCCGCACGTTCCGCGCGCTCGTCGCGTCCTCCGCGCTCGCCGCGTCAGGACCGTGCACGGGATCGGACCGAGGGCGTCAGCGATCCGTCAGGACGCTGTCCGCACGGCCGCCCCCGCCGGATCGTGGAGTGGTGACCCTGACCACGATCCTCCCGACGCTCCGCGCGTCCCTCCCCGACCCCGTGGACCCGACCCTGTGGCCCGCCCACACCGAACCCACGACCGGCGACGTCCTGGTCGCAGCCGTGTCGATGGTCCGGCTCGCCGAACTCGCCGGCACCCCGTGCGTGCACACCGCCGAGCAGGCACCGCCCCGCTACCGACCCCGCACGTGGACGCCGGGCGAGGTGAGCGTCGCCGTGGCGTCGGTGCTGCGCGTGCGGCGCCCCCGGACCGGTGTCGTCCTGCTCGAGCTCGACGCGGTGCTCCCCCGGTTCGCCGTCCTCGACCAGGTGCGGCTCATCGGCCGGGTGAGCACGGCGGCCCCGACCGGGACGTACGTCCTCACCCCGTGCGCCGGCGCGGAGGACGGTCCCTTCCACCGGCTCCCGGCCCCGTTGCCCGCGGACGTCCGCGAGGGCGACCTGCTCTGCTTCCCCTGCGTGACCGCGATCCGGCACCGCGACGTCGTGGTGCCGGTCCGCGCCGAGGTCGTCAGGTGAGCGCCGTCTCCGACCTGCGCACACGCGTGGTCGACGGCCCGCACGTGTGGGGCCGGTACTCCGTGCGCCCCGTCGACCGGACGATGTGGAGCACGAGGACCCTCGTCGTCTACCCGCCTGGTACGACCCGCCGCGAGCGTGCGGTGCTCCGCGCGTGGTCGGCGTGGCCGGCCGTCGGGGCCCTCCTGGCGATCGCCGTGATGGCCGCGCTCGCACCCCGCGCCGCCCTCGGGACCGTCGCCGCCGTCGGGGTGTACGCAGGCGGCTTCCTGGTGCTCGGGCGGGCCGCTCGTCGACTCCGTCCCGGCGTCCGGACGCTGATCGTGACGACCTTCCACGGCACCGGGCGACCCGAGGTGCACGGGGACGTCCGGTTGCTCGGCGCCTCGCTCGACGCGTTGACCGTGCCGGAGCGGGCGCTCCGTGCCGGTGCGATCCGACCGGTGGACTTCGAGTCGATCTGGGCCGACGTCTGGGACGACCTGCCGAGCGGCCCGCGGTCCCAGGTCAATCGCGCAGGAACGCCTCGAGCTGCCGGGCCACGAGGTCCGGTCGGGTGATGAACGGGTGGTGCCCCGTCGGGAGTTCGACCGAGCGGGTGGCCCGCGCCGCGTGCTCCCGCTGGAGTGCGACGGTCGTCGAGCGGTCCTCGGCGCACACCACCGCGGTGGAGTCCACGCCGGCCCACCCCTCGGCGCTCGTCGGGGTGCCGAGCGCGCGGACGTCCTGCGAGGTGACCCGGTCCCACGCCGCCCGCTGCGTCGCGGCGTCGGCGTCCTGCAGGAACCGGGCACCGAACGACCGCTCGTCGTACCCGTCGACGACGATCCGCCCGTCGGCGTCCGGACGCACCGCGACGGGGTCCGGCTCGCTGGACATGATCGACCCCTGCGACGCCCCGACGGGCGGCAGGTAGCTCGACACGAGCAGCAGGTGCCGGACCGCGGGGTGCGGGCCCGCCTCGGCGATCACCGTCCCGCCGTAGGAGTGTCCGACGACGATGGCATCGGGGACCTCGTCGAGCGCGCGGCGCAGTGCGGCGGCGTCCTCCTGCAGGCCGCCGCCGGTGTCGGTCTCCCCGCACGACGGCAGGGCCACGGCGCGGCTGGCGATCCCGGTCCGTTCGCGCAGCAGGTCGCCGGTCGGAGCCCACCACCAGTCGCCGTCACGGACGAGGGCGCCGTGCACGAAGAGGACCGTCGGGCTCGTCACTCCATCACCATCGCGGACATGCGCGTCATCAGGCCACGGGGGACGAAGCGGTGCGCACTCGCCAGCACGGCGTTGCGCGCGCCGGAGACGACCGTGGGTCCGCCGGCACGGGCGAACGCCCGCAGACCGACGCGTGCGACCTCCTCCGCCGACTGCCGACCGCCCTCGAGGAACGACCCGCCGCCCGCGGCGTCGAAGAAGCCCGTCGCGGTCGGTCCGGGGCACAGGGCGAGCACCCGGACGCCCTGCCCGCGCGTCTCCTGCCAGAGGGCCTCGGTGAAGGACAGGACGAACGCCTTCGTCGCGCCGTAGAGCGCCATGTGCGGGGTGGGCTGGAACGCCGCGGTCGAGGCCACGGTCATCACGCCGCCGACGCCGCGGGCGAGCATGCCGGGCAGGAACGCCCGCGTCAGCCGGACCAGCGCGGTCTCGTTGAGCGCGATCTGCTGCACGATGCCGTCCTCGGGCTGCTCGGCGAAGGTGCCGTGCCACCCGACCCCGGCGTTCGCGATCAGGACGTCGACGCGGGTGCCGTCGAGCGCCGTGATCACCTCGTCGACGCCGTCGGCCGTCGCCAGGTCGGCCGGGAGCACCCGCACGCGCACACCGTGGCGTGCGTGGATGCCCGAGGCGACGGCGTCGAGCTTGTCGGCGGACCGGGCGACCAGGACGAGGTCGGCGCCACCCGCGGCGAGGCCCTCCGCCAGCGACTCGCCGATGCCGCCGCTCGCACCGGTCACGAGGGCCAGTCGGCCCCGGAACGGTTCGGGGTTCCGCGCCACCGCTCAGCCCGCCGTGCGGAGGAAGTCGGCGATCGGGGTGGAACCGGTGTTGAACCGGATCGTCCGGCCGATCGTCTCGTCGCCCTCGACCGCGTCGGCCACCACGTGCGCGACGTCGCCGCGCGGGACCTGCGTCGAGGAGCCGTCCCAGTCGACCGAACCCGTGGGCTCGTCGTCGGTGAGGGTGCTCGGCGCGACGACCGTCCAGCGGAGCCCCGAGTCGCGGAGGACGGCGTCGGCGATCATCTTCGACTGCGCGTACGCGAAGAAGTCGTCGTCCTGCGGCACCCCGTGGTCGAGGAGCGAGCCGGACCAGGAGACCATGACGTAGCGGTCGACACCGGCCTTCGCGGCACCCTGCACGGACAGGATCGCCGCGTCGCGGTCGATCGCCCAGGTGCGGTCGGCCGATCCGCCGCCGGCACCGGCCGACCAGACAACGGCGTCGTGTCCGTGGATGAGCTCGGCGAAGTCGGTGAGGGTCTGCTGCTGGATGTCGGCGACGTGCGGCTGCCCGCCGTGGGCGCGGATCTCGTCGGCCTGGTCGGGGTCGCGGATGACCGAGGTGACGGTGTGGCCGCGGTCGGTGAGGATGCGGGTGGCGAGGAGTGCGACCTTGCCGTGGCCGCCGAGGACGATGACGTTGCTCATGCGTCGGACGCTACTCGCGGCGGCTCAGCGCGCGAGGTGCGCGAGGTGCGCACCAGCGGACGGGAGGCGCGGTGCGGGCCGGCACCGTCCCTCCCGTCCGGCGGTCCGTCGCGTCAGCCGACCCGCCGGCGCTGCACGAGGGTCGCGACGCCGAAGGCGGCCAGCAGGATGCCGACGCACCACGCGAGGGCCACCCACAGGTCCGCGTCGAGCGGCTGCCCGGCGAACAGGGCACGGATCGAGTCCACGATCGACGTCACCGGCTGGTGCTCCGCGAACCACCGGACCGGCCCGGGCATGGAGTCGGTCGGCACGAACGCTGAGCTGATGAAGGGCAGGAAGATCAGTGGGTAGGAGAACGCACTCGCGCCGTCCACCGACTTCGCCGACAGCCCGGCGACGACCGCGATCCAGGTGAGCGCCAGCGTGAAGAGCACCAGGATCCCGAGCACCGCGAGCCACGCTCCGATGCCCGCGCTGCTGCGGAACCCCGTGAGCAGGGCGACCCCGACGACCACGGTCACCGACACGGTGTTGGCGACGAGGGACGTGAGCACGTGCGCCCACAGCGACGCCGCGCGCACGATCGGCATCGACCGGAAGCGCTCGTCGATCCCCGCCTGCAGGTCGAGGAACAGCCGGTACGAGGTGTACGCCACCCCGGACGCCACCGTGATGAGGAGGATCCCCGGCAGCAGGTAGTCGATGTACGGCGTGCTCCCGGTGTCGATCGCGCCGCCGAAGACGTACACGAACAGCAGCAGGAAGGCGATGGGCATCACGGCGGTGGTGATGATCGTGTCCGGGCTCCGGAGCACGTGTCGCAGCGAGCGCCCGGTCAGGACGGCGGTGTCGTGGATCGGGTGGGCGGACATCAGGCCACCTCCTTCGTGGTGTCGGCCTTCGTGGTGTCGGCGTCGGGACGGTGTCCGATGACGGCGAGGAAGACGTCCTCGAGCGTGGGGCGCTTCTCGACGTACTCGACCGTCGCGGGCGGGAGCAGTCGCTGGAGTTCGGCGAGGGTGCCGTCGGCGATGATGCGGCCCTCGTGCAGGATGGCGATCCGGTCGGCGAGCTGCTCGGCCTCGTCCAGGTACTGCGTCGTGAGCAGGACCGTGGTGCCGCTCGCGGCGAGGGCGCGGACGGCGTCCCAGACCTCGATGCGGGCCTCGGGGTCGAGGCCGGTCGTCGGCTCGTCGAGGAAGACCACCGACGGGTCGCCGATCAGGCTCATCGCGATGTCGAGCCGTCGGCGCATCCCGCCCGAGTACGTCCCCGCGCGGCGGGACCCGGCATCCGTGAGCGAGAACCGGTCGAGCAGCTCGTCGGCGATGCGCCCGGCGTGCCGGAGGTGCCGGAGCCGTGCGACGAGGACGAGGTTCTCGCGGCCGGTCAGCACCTCGTCCACGGCGGCGAACTGCCCGGTGAGGCTGATCGCCTCGCGGACCGCGCCCGGATCGGCGGCCACGTCGTGCCCCGCGACCGACGCGGTGCCGGCGGTGGCCGTCGTCAGGGTCGCGAGGATGCGGATCGCGGTCGTCTTGCCCGCGCCGTTCGACCCGAGCAGGGCGACCACGGAGCCGGCCTCGACGTCGAGGTCGACCCCACGGAGGACGCGCAGGTCGCCGAAGGACTTCTCGAGCCCCCGGACCCGGATCGCCGCGGTCACGACGGCTCCCCGTCCGCATCGGCCGCCGCGATCGCGTCGACGAGGCGCTGCTGCTCCTTGCTGAGCCACGACCCGAGGCCGTAGTTCGCCTTGAAGTCCTCGGCGAACGCGATCGGGTCGTCGCCGACCACCGCGCGGACGCTCGTGCCGTCGGCGGCGCTCTGCTCGAACAGGTCCGCGAGGTCGTCGAGCATGCGCATGAGCTGCTCGCCGTCGCTCGGGCCGGTGTACATGAGGTACCGCTCGATGCCGTCGACGGCGGTGCGGTGGCTCGTCGGCAGCGCTGCCGTGCGGGCCTTGTACTGCTTCCAGCGCTTCTTGTCGCCGATGAGCTTGGTCGTGATGTCCGAGATCGAGATCCCCATGATCAGTCCTGTCCGTTCGTGCTGCTGGTGGTGTGCCGGAGGTGGTCGAGCCGCTCGGCGAGGAAGGTCCACGCCCGCCAGAAGTCGTCGAGCTGCTCCTGCCCGCGGGCGTTCAGCGTGAACACCTTGCGGGGCGGCCCCTTCTCCGACGGGACCTTCTCGACGTCGACGAGGCCGCGCTGCTCGATGCGGACGAGCAGGGCGTAGACGGTGCCCTCGGCGATGTCGGTGAACCCCTGCTCCCGGAGCGAGGCGGTGATGTCGTACCCGTGGGCCGGGCGGCCGGCGAGCACGGCGAGGACGATCCCCTCGAGGATGCCCTTGAGCATCTCGGTCTCCTGCTTGGGCATGCGTGCCTCCTGCGGTCGGTGCCGTGTGTCGTGGTGCGCTGTACTCAGTGACGCTGACTACTGGTACATAGTAACGGTGAGTACCAGGAGCGCAAGAGTAGTTTCCGAACCGACACGACAGGAGCACCGATGAGCACGAAGAACGAGCAGCACACCCTGGTCCGCACACTGGCCCTAGGCATCCTCAGCGGCGGCCGGAGCGCCACCCCGCTCGCCGTCATGGCACTGAACCACGACCGCTCCTCACTGAAGGGCTCGTGGCAGGACTGGAAGGTCTTCAGCACGCCCCTCGGCCGTGGCGTCCTCGTCGCATCGGCCGTCGGTGAGCTCATCGGCGACAAGCTGCCGGGGACGCCGAACCGGATCTCCCCCGCCGGCCTCGCCGGGCGCGTGGCGTCCGGAGCGCTCGTCGGGGCCGCGCTCGGCACGACGGGCAGGCGCGACCTGCGCATCGAGGGTGCGATCCTCGGCGGCGTCGGCGCGATCGTCGGCAGCTTCGTCGGCTGGGGTGCGCGCAAGCTCGTCGGCGCCACGACCCGCCTCCCCGACCCGGTCGTCGCGCTCGCCGAGGACGCCGCGACCATCGCCGGCTCCGTCAAGGTGATCACCACCTCGTGACGGCACCGCGTCGGGCCCTCGTCACCGGCGGCAGCATCGCCGGGCTCTCCGCCGCCTACTGGTTGGACCGGACGGGCTGGGACGTCACCGTCCTCGAGCGCTCGGCGGGCTTCCGCACCGGTGGCCAGAACGTCGACGTCCGGGGCGTCGCCCGCGAGGTCCTCGACCGCATGGGGCTGACCGAGGCGATCCGCTCGGCCAACACGGGCGAGACCGGCACGGTGATCGTCGACGAGCAAGGTGACACCATCGTCCGGCTGCCCGACGACGACTCCGGCGAGGGGCGACGGCGGAGCTCGAGGTCCTGCGCGGCGACTTCGCGGACGCGATCCGGCAGGTCCTGCCGGACCGCGTGCGCCTGGTCTTCGACGACGCCGTGGTCGCGGTGGACGAGGACGGCTCGGACGGACGACCCGTCACCGTCCGCACCCGGAGCGGCGCGACGCTCCAGGCCGAGCTCCTCGTCGTCGCCGAGGGTGTCCGCTCGAGCACACGCGACCTGCTCTTCACCGTCGAGCCCCGGCGGCTCGGCATCACGATGGAGTTCGGGACGATCCCACGGATCCCGTCCGACGACGACACCTGGCGCTGGTACAACGCCGTCGAGGGTCGACAGGTGCACCTGCGGCCCGACAACCACGGCACGACGAGGGCGATGCTCGCGTACACGAACGACGACGGCGATGTCCCCGACCGGCGCGACCGCTACGCCGGCGCCGGATGGCAGACCGACCGGGTGCTCGACGGGTTCGAGCATTCGGACGACGTCTACGTCGACGACCTCACGCAGATCCACGCCCCGACCTGGCACCGGGGTTCCGTCGTGCTGCTCGGCGACGCGGCCTGGTGCGTGACACCGATGGGCGGCGGCGGGAGTTCGCTGGCGCTCATCGGCGGGTACGTCCTCGCCGCGTCCCTCGCCGACGAGTCCGACACCACCGCGGCACTCGGGGCCTTCGAGGCGTGGATGCGGCCGCTCGTCGACCGGATCCAGACCATGCCGTCCGGGATCAAGCACTTCGCGTACCCGCAGACGAAGCTCGGTCTCGCGGCGCAGCGCGCCGCGCACCACGTCCTGACCTCGCAGCCGGTGGCGCCCCTGATGGCGCGACTGACGCACACGGCGGACTCGGACCAGCCGCTCCCGGCCCTGGAGCCGACCCGCTGACGGACGGGAGGCGCGGTGCCAGCCCGCACCGTCCCTCCCGTCCGTCACAGGGGTTCCGTCCGGGCCTGCCACGCCCAGTCGCGTGCGCCTAGCGTGACCGGCATGCGCATCGTCGTCATCGGAGCCACCGGCCACATCGGCACGTTCCTCGTCCCCCGTCTCGTCCGCGCCGGTCACGACGTCGTGACCGTCACCCGCGGCAGCAGCACCCCGTACGCCGACTCCCCCGAGTGGCAGCAGGTCGAACGGGTCACCGCCGACCGCGAGCAGGAGGACCGCGACGGCACGTTCGGCGACCGGATCGCTGCACTGCGTGCCGACGCCGTCGTCGACCTCGTCTGCTTCACGATGTCGTCGGCCGAGGCCCTCGTCACGGCCCTCCGCGGGAGCGGTACGCACCTCGTGCACTGCGGGTCGATCTGGCGTGCCGGGGTCTCGCACGTGCTGCCCGTCACCGAGGAGAACGCGACCGAGCCGTTCGGCGACTACGGCGTGCAGAAGGACGCGATCGCCCGGATGCTCAAGCATGAAACTGCCGAAGGGGGTTTGTTGACGACCTCGTTGCACCCCGGTCACATCAGTGGACCGGGCTGGATGCCCATCGGTCCGCTCGGCAACCTCGACCCGACGGTGTGGACGAAGCTGTCCGCCGGCGAGCCCGTCGAGGTCCCCGGCCTCGGTGCCGAGACGATGGCGCACGTGCACGCCGACGACGTCGCGCAGGCCTTCCAGCTCGCGGTCGAGCACCGGGACGCCGCGGCCGGCGAGGACTTCTTCGTCACGGCTCCGACGGCGCTCACGGCACGCGGGTACGCGCACCTGGTCGCGTCGTGGTTCGGCCAGGAGGCGCGGCTCGAGCCCGTCTCGTGGGACCGGTTCCGCGAGACCACGGTTCCGGAGCACGCCGGTGCGAGCTGGGAGCACCTGTCGCGCAGCCAGGTGTTCAGCACCGAGAAGCCGCGGCGGCTGCTCGGCTACGAGCCCGCCTGGACGGCCGAGGCGACGGTCCTCGACGCGTTCCGTTGGCTCGTGGAGCACGGCGAGGTGGACGTCGCGCGCCCCCTCGTCGTCTGAGGTCAGGCGCGGGCGGCGACCACCAGCCCGCGGTGGCGGTGGACCGCCCAGACCGTCAGGGCGAACCCGACCAGGACCGCGCCGCCCGCGGTGACCGCGGTCCACCCGCCGGCGTTCCAGAGCACCGAGGCGAGTGCCGAGCCGATCGCCCCGCCGATGAAGTTCGCGGTGACGAACGCGGTGTTGAGTCGGCTGCGCGCCGCCGGGTCGATCGCGAAGAGCCGGGTCTGGTTCAGGACGTTCGTCGCCTGCACACCGACGTCCAGCAGGACGACCGCGACGAGGACGACCACGATCGACCGCGCTCCGAGGCCCGCGACCACGAGTGAGACGAGCACGACGGCGATCGCCGCACCGGTCACCGGCACGGAGACCCCGCGGTCGTGCAGCCGACCGACCCGCTGCGCGGCGACCGCCCCGGCGAGCCCGGCCAGACCGACGAGCCCGATCGCGCTCGTGGAGTACCCGAACGGCTCGGCGCTGAGCAGGAACGTCAGCGCGGTCCAGAACATCGTGAAGACGGCGAACATCGCGGAGCTGATGACGAGGGTCACCCGCACGGCCCGGTGCGCGGCGACGGCACGGAACACCGAGGCGATGAGCGTCGGGTACCGCACCCGGTCGCGCCGGTCGAGCTCGGGGATCGCCCGCCGGAGCAGCACGGCGAACAGCAGGGCCGCGACGGCGGCGACGACGTAGATCGCGCGCCAGCCGAACGCGTCCGCGACGAGCCCGCTGACCGTCCGCGACACGAGGATACCGGTGAGCACCCCGGAGGCGATCGTGCCCACCACCCGCCCGCGGGCCGAGGGATCGGCGAGGTCTCCGGCCAGTGGGATGAGCAGCTGCCCGGCGACGGTGGTGAGGCCGACGAGCGCGAGCGCCACCAGCAGCACGGCGAACGACGGGGCCACGGCGGCGAACAGCAGCGCGACCGCGGACGCGACGAGCACCCCGGGGATCAGGCGTCGTCGGTCGAGCACGTCGCCGAGCGGCACCACGAGCAGGATGCCCAGCGCGTACCCGACCTGGGTGAGCGTGACGAGCAGCCCGGCGACCGCGGCGGACGTCCCGAGCGAGGACGCGATGTCGTCGAGGAGCGGCTGCGCCCAGTAGAGGTTGCCGACGGCCGCTCCCCCGGCGACCGCGAACAGCAGCGTGCGCGCGGGCGTCATCCCCGCACGGGCGGTCACGGGCGCCGCCGGAAGAGCTCCGCGAGGTGCCACGGCCCCGGTGCGAGTCGGACGGCTGCCTCGGCGCGGATGCGGTCCTCGCGTGCACGGTCGCGCGTGAGTTCCTCGATCTCGCGCTCGGCACGCAGGCGGAACCGGACGCGCTCGAGGAACGTCAGCGGCTCCGCGGGGCGGGCGGTCCGGATCGAGTCGGTCTCGCTCATGCGTCCTCCGTCTCCGGGACGGCGGCGACGGTGGTCGCCGCGAGGTTGGCGAGGAGCTGCAGGCGCTCCTCGGACGGCGAGCCGGGCTCCGCGCCGTAGACGATGAGCGTCAGCCCGGTGTCCGTGACGAGCTCCATCGTCTCGTACGTCAGGTCGAGGTCGCCGACCTCGGGGTGGTGCACGTGCTTGATGCCGGACCGGTGCCGCATCACGTCGTGCGCGGCCCAGCGCTGACGGAACTCCTCGCTGCGGGTGGAGAGTTCCCCGATGAGGTCCGTCAGCCCGCGGTCGTACGGGGACCGGGCCGCTTCGGCACGGAGCACGGCGACCATGTCCCCGGTCACGCTGTCCCAGTCGCGCCAGAACTCGCGACCACGGGGGTCGAGGAAGGCGAAGCGCGCGGTGTTCGGGGTACCGGACGGGTCGAGGAAGAGCGGTGCGTAGACCGCACGGGCGAGGGCGTTGCCGGCCAGGAAGTCCGACCGGCCGTTCCGCACCCATGCGGGAGCGGTCATCGAGTCGAGCACCCGCTGCACGTTCGGCCGGACCTTCGACGTCGGGGTCTTCCGACGCGTCGTCGCCGAGGCGTTCTGCGCACGGGCGAGGTCGAACAGGTGCGCGTGCTCGGCGTCGTCGAGCCGGAGCGCCCGGGACAACGATCCGAGGACGCTCTCGGACACCCCGGTGAGGTTCCCGCGCTCGAGGCGGATGTAGTAGTCGACGCTCATGCCCGCGATGAGGGCGAGTTCCTCGCGGCGAAGGCCCTTCACCCGTCGCGCGCCGCCGAAGTCGGGCAACCCGACCTGCTGCGGCGTGACGCGCTCGCGGCGGGTGCGGAGGAAGTCGCGGACTTCGTCTCTCGTGTCCATGTCCTCCACGGTAGGTCCGATCGACGGGTCGGAGCAGGGGCTGCTGGTACCCGTCAGGTCGGTCCGGGCGGTCGTAGCGTCGTGGACATGGACACACTCACCCTCAACAACGGACTCGTGATCCCCGCGATCGGGTTCGGCGTCTTCCAGAGCGCGCCGGCCGAGACGGTCGACGCCGTGCGCACCGCGCTCGAGACCGGGTACCGCCACATCGACACCGCCGCCGCGTACGGCAACGAGCGCGAGGTCGGCGAGGGCATCCGCGCCTCGGGTGTCGACCGCGACGAGATCGTCGTCGAGACGAAGATCTGGGTCTCCGACTACGGCCTCGACGAGACCCTGCACGCGTTCGACAAGGCGACCGGCAAGCTCGGCTTCGACCACGTCGACGTCCTGATCCTGCACCAGCCCGCACCCGACCGCTTCGAGCGGACCATCGCGGCGTACCGGGCGCTCGAGCGGCTGTACGCCGAGGGCCGTGTCGGCGCGATCGGCGTGAGCAACTTCATGCCGCACCACCTCCGGTCGCTCCTGGACGCCACGGACGTGATCCCGGCGCTCAACCAGGTCGAGCTGCACCCGTACTTCACGCAGCCGGACGTGCAGCGCGCCGACGCCGAGCACGGCATCCTCGACCAGGCGTGGTCGCCGATCGGTGGCATCACCTTCTACCCGGGCTGGGGCGACGAGCGGGTCAGCGTGCTCGACGACCCGACGATCCGGACCATCGGCGAGGCGCACGGCAAGACCCCGGCGCAGGTGATGCTCCGGTGGCACGTGCAGCAGGGCCGCAACGCGATCCCGAAGTCCACGAACCCCGGGCGCATCGCCGAGAACTTCGACGTGTTCGACTTCGTGCTCTCCGACGACGAGCTCGCAGCGCTCGACGCCCTCGACACCGGTCGTCGCGGCGGGCCGGACCCGGACGGGACCGACACGAGCCGCTTCGAACGGGTGATCCCGGAGGCCTGATGCGACCCGGTGGGGCCTGGAGGCGCGGTGCGGGCCGGCACCGTCCCTCCAGTCCCGCAGGTGGTCGCGACCACCGCGTCAGACGCGCTCGCGCGCACGCTCCACGATGCGCTCCGTCGCCGCCCACGAGGCGAGCAGCCGCAGCGCGTCCGCCGTCGGGCTCCCGGGCGTCGCCGGGTAGATCGTCAGCGCGAGCCCCGGGTCCTCGGTGAGCTCGAGCGTCTGGAAGTGCAGCTCGAGCGGACCGACCACCGCGTGCCGGAACGACTTCACCCCCGCGTAGTGCCGGCGGACGTCGTGCGCCGCCCAGAGCGCGCGGAAGTCGTCGCTCCGCATCGAGAGCTCGCCGATCAGCGCCGCGAGCCCGGGGTCGTTCGGCGTCCGCCCGGCCTCGCGCCGGAGGATCGCGACGTTCGTGTGCGCCGCGCGCTGCCAGTCGAGGTAGAAGTTCCGTGCCTGCGGGTCGAGGAAGATGAACCGCGAGAAGTTGCAGGGCCGTGCGCTCGCCGCGACGAGGTCCGAGTGCATCGCCCAGCCGAGCGTGTTCGCGGCGACGATGTCCTGTCGGTTGTTGACGATCATCGCGGGGGCGTCGGCGATGGCGTCGAGCAGGTACTGGAGCTCCGGGCGCACCGCCGCCACCGGTGTGACCGCGGCGGCACGGCGGGGCGTGGCGTTCTGGTGGCGGGCGAGGTCGCGCAGGTGCTCGTGCTCGGCCGGGTCGAGGTGGAGTGCGCCCGCGATGGCGTCGAGCACGCTGTCCGAGACGCCCTGCAGGTTCCCGCGCTCGAGCCGGGTGTAGTAGTCGATGCTCACGCCGGCCAGCCGGGCGACCTCCTCGCGGCGCAGCCCGGTGACGCGGCGGCGGGTGCCGAACGTCTCGACGCCGGCCTGCTCCGGTGTGATGCGGGCGCGGCGACCGGAGAGGAAGTCGCGGGCTTCGTCGCGGTGGTCCATGCCGGTCACGGTACTTCGGCTGGGCGGGGGCGAGCGAGGTGCTGCCGGAACCCCCGTGCTGGGTCCTCGTGCTGGTCGGGGTCCGTCGGTCGGGCTCAGCTCGTCGCGAGCGGCACCGACACGATCCGGTCGTCGCCGTCCGTCGGGTCGCCACGCCCGTCGGTGTTGTTCGTGACGAACCACAGGGCACCCTCGGGACCCTCGAGCACCGTGCGGATGCGGCCGAAGTCCTCCGCGAAGTACTCGGTCGACGTCGAGGGGGCGTCGGCCGGCACAGCCCTGACGACCTCGCCCTGGAGGTTCGCGATGAACACCGTGTCGTCGATCACCGCCAGGCCGCTCGGCGAGGCGTCGTCGGTGGCCCACTGCTGCACGGGGTCGACGAAGCCCTTGCTCGTGCCGCCGGTACCCTCGACCTCGGGCCAGCCGTAGTCCCGGCCCTTCTCGATGACGTTGAGCTCGTCCCAGGTGTCCTGCCCGAACTCCGACGCGAACATCGTGCCGTCGGCCGTCCACCCCATGCCCTGCACGTTCCGGTGGCCGAGGCTCCACACCGGGGACCCGGGGAACGGGTTGCCGCCGGGGACCTGGCCGTCCGGGGTCAGCCGCAGGATCTTCCCCGCGAGCGAGTCCCGGTCCTGCGCGTCCGAACCGGTACCGGCGTCTCCGACGCTCGCGTAGAGCATGCCGTCCGGGCCGAACGCGATCCGCCCGCCGTTGTGGAAGCCGTTCGACGGCAGCCCGTCGATCACGGTCGTGGCGTCCCCGAGCGCGTAGGACCCGGCGCTCCCGGACAGCTCGTAGCGCTGGATGCGGTTGCCGTCGTCGCCCGTCGAGTACACGAACAGGTCGCCCTCGTGCAGCGCGAGTCCGAGCAGACCGCCCTCACCGCCGTGCCGGACGCCCGCGATCGTGCCGACCTCGCGTGTCTTCCCGGCGCCGGTCAGTTCGAGCACCGTCGCCGAGTCCCGCTCGCTGATCAGGGCGTCGCCGCCGTCACCGGTGCGGACCACCGACCACGGGGCCTCCAGTCCGGTGGCGATGTCGGTCGTCTCGCCCCCGGGCTCGAGCTGTCCGGCGGCGCTCGCCGCGGGGGTGGTGGCGCTCGAGGAGGGGCTGCTCGTGGCGGTCGCCCGACCCTCGAGCGTGCGGGCGTCGTCGTCGGTGCACGCCGCGAGGACGAGGGCCGCGGCGGCGAACGCGCCGAGGGCGGACAGGGTGCGGCGGGTGCGAGCGGTGGTGTGCACGGTGGTCCTCCCGGGTCGTGGGTCGATTGCACACGCGGCGGTCGGGAATCCCCTGGGTGACGGGGGTTGCGGTGGAACCCCTGTCGGCAGGGACTCCCACCCGCGCACCGACCAGCCGTTCGATGGGTCCGTGCCCGCCACCGTGACCCCGCCCGCTCCCCCGACCGCCCGCGCCGTGCCGACGGCCCTCGTCGCCACCGTCGTGTTCCTCACCGCGGTCGCGCCGCTCGCGACCGACATGTACGTCACCGCGTTCCCGACCGTCGAGGCCGAGTTCCGCACGAGCGCGTCCGCCGTGCAGCTGACCCTCACGACGTTCTTCGCGGGCATGGGCCTCGGGCAGCTCGTCGGCGGACCGTTCTCCGACCAGCGCGGGCGCCGCCTGCCACTGCTCGCCGGCACGCTGCTCGTCGTCGCGGCCTCGGTCGTGTGCGCGCTCGCCCCGTCGATCGGCGTGCTCACGACGGCGCGCCTCGTGCAGGGGTTCGCGGGCGGTTGGGTGATGGTGATCGCTCGGTCGGTGGTCGTCGACCTCGCCCACGGCGCCCAGCTCGTCCGGGTCCTCAACGTCGTGATGGGCATCGGCGGGATCGCACCGGTGCTCGGGCCGCTGTTCGGCGCCGCGATCCTGGGGTTCGGTGACTGGCGGACCACGTTCTGGGTCCTCGCCGGCCTCGGGGTGCTCATGTGCGTGACCGCGGCCGTCGTCGTCCCCGAGTCCCTCCCACGGGACCGACGGCACGCCGGCGGCCTGCGCACGTTCCGGCTCGCGGCGCGGCAGGTCCTCGGCGATCGACGGTTCGTCGGCTACGTCGTCACCGCGTGTGCTGCGTTCGTCGGGGTGTTCGCGTACGTCGCGACCTCGCCGTTCGTGCTGCAGACCATGAACGGGCTGTCGCCGACGGCGTACGCGATCGACTTCGCGGCGAACGCGGGCGCGATGACGGTCGCGTCCCTCGTGGCCGCCCGACTCGCCGGCCGGGTGTCCACGAGACGCATCATCCTCGTCGGGCAGGGATGCATGGGCATCGCCGGTGCGGGCATGCTCATCGGCGCGATCTGGTTCGGGATGCCGCTGATCGTGGCCCTGATCGGCTTCTTCGTGCTCATGATCGGCAACGGGCTGGTCGTCACGAACGGTGGGGCCCTCGCATCGTCCGCCGTCCCCGCACACCCCGGGACGAGCTCAGCCGTGCTCGGTCTGGTTCAGTGGACGACGGCCGGCGTGACCGCTCCGATCGCGGGACTCGGCGGCTCGGACACCGCCGTCCCGATGGCCGTCCTCGTCCTCGGTGGCGCGCTCGTGTCGCTCTGGGGACTGCTCGTCCTCGCACGACCCCACACCACCGGAAGGACCACCTCATGACCACCATCGCCATCGTCGGAGCCGGCAAGGGCCTCGGCCTCGCCGTCGCCGAGCGCTTCGCCCGCGAGGGCTTCTCGATCGCCCTGCTCTCCCGCAACCAGGACCGCCTGGACTCCCTCGCCGCCGGCCTCCGGGAGCACGGGTACACCGCCGCCGGCTTCGCCGCGAACGTCCGCGACGGGGACTCCCTCCGCGGCGCCCTCGAGCGTGCGACCGAGCAGCTCGGGCCGATCGAGGTGCTGCAGTACAGCCCGCTGCCCGCCAAGGAGTACATGCGCCCGGTGCTCGAGACCACGGCGGAGGACCTGGTCGGCCCGATCGAGTTCTCGGTCTACGGCTCGGTCAACGCCGTCCGCCAGGTGCTGCCCGGCATGCGCGCGATCGGGCACGGCACGATCCTGTTCGTGAACGGCGGGAGCGCGGTGCGCCCGGGTGCTCGGGTCACCGGCACGTCCGTGGCGTTCGCGGGCGAGAGCGCCTACGCGCAGCTGCTGCACGACGCCGTCCGTGACGAGGACGTCCACGTCGGACAGCTCATCATCCCGTTCGGCATCGACGACGGGCAGCCCGAGCACTCCGGTGCGTCGATCGCGGACCGCCTGTGGGCGATCCACACCGAGCGCGGTGCGTTCCGGACGTACGCCGAGCCGCTGCCCGAGTGACCGGCTGACGGACGGGAGCGCGCCCCGCTCAGCGGCAACGCGAAGCGTTGCGCGGGGCGCGCCGACCGAGCCTGCGAGGGAGGAGTGCGGGCCCGCCCCGTCCCTCCTGCCCGCCCCTGGTCGCGTCGCGATCAGCGCGCGGCTCGCGTGATCGCCGTCGCCATCACGCGCGCGACCTCGACGTTCGTCGCCGCGTCGCCGTGGATGCCGTCCGCCGACGCACCCCGGACCCACGCGCCGTCCGCCTGCCGGAACCCGGCGAACGGGTCGACGTACGACCAGCCGTGCTCCGCCGCGTCGCGCTCCAGCGCCCGGCTGAGGACGAGCTGTCCCGCGCGGCGGTCGGCGCCCCACTGGCTCCAGGTCCAGTTCGACGGCGGGCCGGAGACGACGAGGACGTGCCGCGCACCGACCTTCCGGACGACGGCGTCCACGTTCGCGATCGTCGTCGCGGTCGGGATCGCCTGGTTCACGTCGTTCGTGCCGAGCTCGACGACGAGGACGTCCGCGTCCGGCACGGGGCCGATCTCGTGGAGGACCTCGTCGGACCGGTACCCGCTGTGCGCGTAGCCGCCGACGGCGTGGAACCGGGTGTCCGGCACGAGGTCGTGGAGCCAGGAGTCCGGCCGTGCCGTGATGGAGTCGCCCGCGTACGCGAAGGTGACCGCGCCGGATCGGTCGCCGGAGCCGAGCGCCCCGGTCACGGCGTCGTCCGGTGTGGCGGCACGGACAGCTGTTCCGCCGGCTGCGGCTCGGGTGTCCGCACGTTCGACCGGCGCGGCGGAGGCGCGACCCACGGACGGTGCGCGCTCGGCTGCGGCGGTGCTCGCCGACACGACGGCCGTGCCGACGACGAGGGATCCGCCGGCGACGAGGCAGGCGGCGGTGACGATGCTCGCGACGAGGGCGAGACGACGGGTGCGGGACACGACATCAGGTATCCCCCGGATCGGCCTGCCGTACCAGTCCCCAGACCTGGGGAACCGCGCCGCTGGCTGTGGGTCTTCGCGGCCGTTCCCAGCCGGCCGCCCCGGTCGGGTCCGGGACCCGCCGCGTCCGGTCACGGTGTGCGTCGCAGTGCCACGCGGTGGCGGCGGCCCGCGAAGACCCACGTCCCCGCGGTGACGAGCAGCGGCAACCCGAGCCCGAGGAGGGCGAGCACGGGCCAGTCCGCCACGAACGGCAGGTGCGTGGTGCCGGCTGGTCCCGACGAGAAGCGGAGGGTGAGCGCCCGGATGGGCAGCAGCCCGAGCAGCGTGCCGATCACCGCACCGACGGTCGTCAGGATCGCGGCCTGCCACGCGGACACCCGGCGACGGAGCACGGGTGCCGCACCGACCGCGTCGAGGACCTCGTCGTCGCGTCGGCCGTCCGAGCGGGCCAGCCCGATGGCGACGGCGGTCGCGCCGATCGTCACCGCCGCGGCGAGGGCGAGGACGATCGCCTTGACGATGCCCTGCGCGTCGACCGGACCGGCCTCGTACTGGAAGTACGGGCCGCCCCACCGTTCGCGGTCCGCGCCGCCGAGGCTCTGCCACGCCGAGGTCAGCTCGTCGGACTGTGCCGGGGTCAGGTCCGCGGACTGCTCCGTGACGAGCATGCCGTCCACCGCCGGGACCCGGTACCGCTCGGCGGTCTCGCGGGTCATGAAGACGCCGACCTGGATGCGGGGGGTCTGCACGTCGAGCACCGCGGGGATCGTCGTCGTGGCGTCCGGACGGGTCTTGGTCGTGATCGCGGGGCTGTTCGAAGTCTGGTCGCGGAACGCGTCGATCCGGACCTGGCCGTCGTGCGCGTACTCCGGCCACAGGGCGACGGCGCGGCCCGAGGTGAGCGCGTCGCGGACCTCGGCGGACGGACGGTGTCCGGTGAGGACGGCGTAGTCGTCCACCGTGCCGGTCCAGATGTGCGGCGCGGAGGTGTCCTGCGACTCCAGGTAGCGCGAGCACGACGTGGTGTCGTTCGCGCGGCAGTCCGTCCGCCCCCACGAGTGCAGGAGCGAGAGCGTCGACGGCTGGTCGCCGGCGACGTCGGGCGCGACGCCGAGCACACGGACCCGGTCGTGGTCGAGGACACCGGAGACGATCTTCGCCGCCTTCGCCGTGACGGAGGCGTCGTAGCCGCCGTCGCTGCCGTCCTCGTTCGAGAGCCAGACGTCGGCCGTCGCGACGCCGACGGCGGTGCGGTACTCGTAGTCGCGGACGAACTGCGCGTGCTCGGACGCACTCCACGTGATCGCCACCGAGGCCACGAACACGACGCTCATCACGCTCGCGAGCACCGGCACGGTCCGCACCGGGTTGCGCCGGGCGTCGCGGGCGGCGATGCGGGCGGAGAGCCCGAGCCGCGTCGCGGTCCTGGAGACGAGGGCGAGCAACCACGGCGACGACATCGCGACCCCGAGCTGCATGAGGCACGGGCCGATCGCGACGCCGGCGCCGACGATCCAGGCGAGGTGGTCCTGCTGCACCGGGCGGTCGTTGAGGAGCAGCACGCCGGCACCGCACGCCAGGGTCATCACGGTGCCCGCGACGACGAGCACCGGTGCCCAGATCCGGCGGCGGCGCTCGGCGCGCGGGTTCACCGCCGCGGGCCGGAGCGAGCCGCGCAGTGCGGCGAGGACGTTCACCCGCGTGGCCGCACGGGCCGCGACGAGCGCCGAAACGAGCCCCGCGAGGACGGCGGCGGCACCGATCGACAGGACCAGGCCGACCGGGACGTGCAGCCCGGGCCACGAGCCCACGTTGCCGTTGTCGGCCAGGTGGAACGCGAGCACGCCGACCCCGGTGCCGAGCGCGACGCCGAGGACGGCGCCGGTGAGCCCGAGCACGAGCCCGGAGCCGGCGACGATCGACCGGACGAAGCGTCGGTCCCCGCCGACGCTCGTGACGATCGCGTACGAGCGGATGTCCGCCCGGGTCCCGACGAGGAACGCGGCACCGGCGAGCAGGGCGACCTCGAACATCGCGAAGACGCCGAGCAGCGCCATCGCCCCGAGGAACCAGCCGATCGGGCTGCTGAGCCCGGCGCCGTGCAACCGCTCGTCGGGCGGGTCGAGCACGACGGGACGCGACTGCACCGTGATCCCGTGGGCGTTGAGCGCGCGGATCTCCGACCACGTCGGGGCGTCCGAGGCCAGGTACACGGTGACGTCGAACGGCGCAGCCGCCGTGCCGGTCGTCGGCTGCGTGGTGCCCCACGGCACGAAGACGCCCTGCGCACCCGGGTCGGACGCGGCGTCGCGCATGGTGCCCGTGATCGTGAAGCGCTTCGTCACCGGGTCGGTCAGGTCGACCGTGTCGCCGATCGACGCGCCGAGTCGCTCGAGCGTCGCCGGGGTGACCATGAGCTCGTCACGGCTGGTCGGTGCGGCGCCGTCGAGCACGTGCCAGTGCCCGTCGAGGACCCGCGACCAGACCGCTCCCTCGACCGCCTGGATCCCGATCGGCCCCTTCGGCCCGGTCAGCACGATCTGCGCCGAGGTGACCGGGATCGACACGGCACCGGCGGGCACGTGGTCGAGGACGTCGGCGAACCGGGCCTCGCCGTCGGACTCCGCGACCGGGCTGTCCTTCGCGGACTCGGTGTACTGCCACTGCACGGGATCCTGCCGCATGCCCGGGAGGTCCGGGCCGACGACCTGCATCTGCGCTGCCGCGTGCCCGAGGTCGTACCGCAGGCTCTCCGCCTGGGTCGGCTGCGTCGACTGCACGACGACCGACACCGCGGCGAACCCGGCGGTCGGGATGCCGATGAGGGCGACGATCAGCGCCGCCCGCCCGGCCTTCGCGAACGCCAGCCGGCGGCCCAGCCGGAGCGCCGGTCGCAGCGCGAAGGGCGTGCGACGGTCACGCCCCGAGCGGGCTCCGGCGTCGGCACGTCGCCGACGCGCGTTCACGAGGCGGTCCGGTCCGTGAGCGCCATCTCGACGCCCGAGTACACGGTCTCGTCCACGACGCGGCCGTCGCGGAGGAACACGATCCGGTCCGCCCACGCCGCGTGCCGGGCGTCGTGGGTCACGAGCAGCGCGCCCGCCCCGGAGTCGACGTGCCGGCGCAGCATGCGGAGCACGACCTCGCCGGTCTGCGAGTCGAGGGCACCGGTCGGCTCGTCGGCGAGGACCAGCCGGCGCTCGCCGACGACCCCGCGCGCGATCGCGACCCGCTGCTGCTGGCCACCGGACAGGTCGTCCGGGAAGGCGTCGGCGCGGTGCCCGAGCTCGACGTTCTCGAGCGCGAGTTCGGCTGCGCGGCGGGCACGGCTCGCCTTCCAGCCGTCGAGCTCGAGCGGCAGCGCCACGTTCTCGACCGCGGTCAGCGAGGGGATGAGGTTGAAGTCCTGGAACACGAACCCGACGAGACGCCGACGCAGGGCGGCGAGGTCCTTGGCCGGCCGGTCGGACACGAAGTCGCCGTCGATGACGACCTCGCCGCTGGTCGGCGGCAGGAGCGTGCCCGCGCAGGCGAGCAGCGTCGACTTGCCCGAGCCCGAGGTGCCCATCACGGCGACCATCTCGCCGCGGGCGATGCGCAGGTCGATGCCGGCGAGGGCGGTGACGGCCTTCGCGCCGGAGCCGTACTGCACGCTCACGGCGTCGAGCTCGAGGAGCGGGGCGACGGCGTTCACCGGGCGCTCCGCACGGTGGCGTCGGACGACTCGGCAGCGGCCGTCGAGTCGGGTGTCGGGGACGGTCGGTGGCGCGCGACGCTCGACTCCACGTGGTCGAGCCAACGGACGTCGGCCTCGGCCTGGAAGAGCATCGACTCGAGTACGAGCGACCAGGCCAGGTCGTCCGCCGGGTCCGAGGAGCGCTTCAGCCGGGTCAGGTCCTGCAGGTTCCGCACGGCGGCGGCGCGCTGGACCTGCACGAGGCGCGGCACGTCGACGCCGGGCACCGTCACCGCGAGGGCGAACTTGATCGCGAGCTCGTCACGACCGCGCTTCGGCGGGACCGGCTCGCTGAACCAGCGTGCGACCTCCTCGTGACCCGCGTCGGTCGCCGTGTAGACGACGTGTCCGTCGTCGTCGGCGTCACCGCGGGCCACGAGGCCGTCGCGTTCCAGGCGGTCGAGCGTCGTGTAGACCTGGCCGATGTTCAGCGGCCAGCTGCCCCCGGTCCGGTGCTCGAACTCCCCCCGGAGCTGGTACCCGTAGCCGGGCCCGGCCACCAGCAGCGCGAGTACGCCCATCCGTACGCTCATGACGTCTTCCCCCTCGTTCCGTCCGCCTTGGACATACCGAGTATGCACATACCGCGTATGTGAACGCAACCCCATGACGGACTGGAGGCGGGGGGGGGGGGGGGGCCCCCCCCCCCCCCCCGGCCC
>Ga0308160_10001108_pt1 | contig 40871 bp, 42 predicted proteins | sample PhyFR1_FD_201036 | JGI IMG/M metagenome (GOLD analysis project Ga0308160, IMG submission 201036) | Phyllosphere microbial communities from UC Gill Tract Community Farm, Albany, California, United States - DLSLF.R1 | ecosystem: Host-associated > Plants > Phyllosphere > Unclassified | place: USA... | reverse complement strand
GCCGGCGCCGACACCTTCGGCGGCTTCTGCTTCCTCAACAACGCCGCCCTGGCCGCCCAGCACCTGCTGGATGACGGCCTGCAGCGCGTGGCCATCCTCGACGTCGACTACCACCACGGCAACGGCACCCAGAGCATTTTCTATGGCCGCAAGGACGTGCTGTTCGTGTCGATCCACGCCGACCCGCGCAGCGACTACCCGTATTATTCGGGTCACGCCGACGAGACCGGCCATGGCGACGGCCTCGGCTACAACTTGAACCTGCCCTTGCCCAGAGGCGCCGGCTCGGCGCAATGGTTCGCCGCGCTCGAGACGGCCTGCCTTAAAATGAGCGGCTTTTCTGCGCAGGCGCTGGTGGTGTCGCTCGGCGTCGATGGCTTCGCGGGCGATCCGCGTTCGCATTTCGGCCTGGCCAGCGCGGACTTCCTGCGCATTGGCGAGCGCCTGGCCTGGCTCGGCCTGCCGACCGTCTTCGTGTACGAGGGCGGCTCGGTAGTGCCGGAACTGGGCGTCAATGTGGTCAACGTGCTCGAAGGCTTCGAGACCGCGGCCTGATCTTTTTACCTGCTTGAGCTGGAATGACGATGATTGAATGGCAGTGGAACAGCTTCGCCAACCTGACGGTGGCCCAGCTGTACGAGATGCTGGCGCTGCGCCAGCAGGTGTTCGTGCTCGAACAAACCTGTTTGTACCCCGATATCGACGGCCTCGATCCCGGCGCGCATCACCTGCTCGGCTGGCGCAGCGTGGATGGCCGGCGCGAGCTGGCGGCCGCGCTGCGCTGCCTGGCGCCGGGCGCGAAATACGACGAGATGTCGCTCGGCCGCGTGGTCACCAGCCCGGCCGCGCGCGGCAGCGGCCTGGGACGCGAGCTGGTCGCGCAGGGTATCGCCTGCGCCGAACGCCTGCACCCCGGCCACGCGATCCGCATCGGCGCCCAGGCGCACCTGGAGCGCTTCTACGGCAGCTTCGGGTTCGTGACCGTGTCAGACCCTTACGACGAAGACGGCATCATGCATGTGGACATGCTCCGTCCCGCGTCGGTTTGATCGGCTGACGCCGACCGGTTACTTGAGGTGCCCGCGCTTGGTCGGGTCCGGCATCGCGATGGCGACGATCATGGCCAGCAAGCACATGCCGCTGACGTACCAATAAAAATACGACTCGTGACCGGCCTGCTTGAACGACAGCGCCACGAATTCGGCCGAGCCGCCGAAGATCGCGTTGGCGATCGCGTACGATAGGCCGACGCCCAGCGCACGCACCTCGACCGGGAACATCTCGGCCTTGATCAGGCCGCTGATCGAGGTGTACAGGCTGACGATGGCCAGCGCGGCCACGATCAGCGCGCCGGCCGTCACCGGGCTGGTCACACCGCGCAGCGCCGAAAAGATCGGCGTGGTGCAGACCGCCGCCAGCAGGCCGAACAGGATCATCGAGGTCTTGCGGCCGATGCGGTCCGACAGCGCGCCGAACAGCGGCTGCATCGCCGCGTAGATCAGCAGGCAGACCGTCGAGATGTCGGTCGCGGTCTTGGCGGTCATGCCGACCGTGTTGACCAGGTACTTCTGCATGTAGGTGGTGAACGCGTAGAAGATCAGCGAGCCGCCGGCCGTGAAACCGAGCACGGTGACGAAGGCGCGCGGATGCTCGCGCAGCAGTGCCCCGATGCTGCCTGCGCTCTTGCTGGCGCGTTCGGACTCGGTGGTGGTCTCGTGCAGCGAGCTGCGCAGCCAGAGCGCGACCAGCGCCACCGCGGCACCGACCACGAAGGGAATGCGCCAGCCCCAGGCCACCAACTCGTCGTGCGACAGGAGGCGCTGCAGGATGGCCAGGACCAGCACCGCCGCCAGCTGGCCGCCGATCAGGGTGACGTACTGGAACGAGGCATAGAAGCCCTTGCGGCCTGGCTCGGCCACCTCGCTCATGTAGGTGGCGCTGGTGCCGTATTCGCCGCCCACCGACAGGCCTTGGAACATGCGCGCCAGCAGCAGCAGGAACGGCGCGGCAGTGCCGATCGTGGCGTAGGTCGGCAAGCAGGCGATCAGCAGCGAGCCACCGCACATCATCAGCACCGAGATCATCATCGAGTTGCGCCGGCCATAGCGGTCGGCGATGCGGCCGAACAGCCAGCCCCCGATCGGGCGCATCAGGAAGCCGATCGCGAAGATGCCGGCGGTGTTCAGGAGCTGGACGGTTGGATCCTGCTTCGGGAAGAACGAGGACGAAAAATACAGCGCGCAGAACGAATAAACGTAGAAGTCGAACCATTCGACCAGGTTGCCCGACGAGGCGCTGATGATGGCGACGATGCGTTGACGCGAGGTGAGATTGTGAATGGCTTGCGCTTCCGCGCTGTCGGTCTTGTTCATGTTGTCTCCGTATGCTACGTGGGACTAGGATAGCATTTTATCTACAAGCGGGTCAGAAGGTGACGATGAACCGCGCTCCGGTTCCCACCGAGCGCGCGTAGCGTACCGTACCGCCGTTCTCGTGCACCAGGTGGCGCACCATGGCCAGGCCGATGCCGCCGCCCTGTTTCTTGGTCGTGAAGAACGGCGTGAAGATCTGCGCGGTCAGCTCGGGCGGCACGCCGGGCCCGTCGTCGCGCACCTCGATGCGCAGGCGGCCACCGCGCACCAGGCGCGCGCCGACCCAGGCGCGGCCGCCGTCCGGCTGCGCGCCGGTCGCTTCGAAGGCGTTCTTGAGCAGATTGATCAGGGCTTGCTCGAGCTGGCCGGGATCCGCGATCAGCTCGAGCGAGGCCGGCTCGACCTCGAACCGTACCTGGCCGCCGCGCGCGCGCCAGAGCGGCCCGACCAATGCCACGACGCGCTCGAACAGGGCGTCCACGCGGATGCGTTCGGGCCGCGCCGGCGGCACGTTCGACAGGCTGCGGTAGCTGGCCACGAAATCGGCCAGGCTGGCCGCGCGCCGTCCGATCGCGTCGAGCGCGGTGGCCAGATCGGCCCCGGCGTCGGCTGGCAAGTCGCCGCGCAGCTCATCGAGCAGATCGCGCGCGGTGCGCGACAGCGAAGCCACCGGCGTCAGCGAATTCATGATCTCGTGAGTCAGCACGTGCACCAGCTGGCGCCAGGCATTCAGCGCCTCGGCTTCGAGCTCGCTCTCGACCGGCATCAGCGCGGCCAGGCGCTGCGCGCGCCCCTGCAGCGTCAGCGCGGACGCCGACACCAGCCCGCGCTCGGCGCCGCGTTCGGTCTCGAAGTGGATCAGGCCACGCGGACCATTCGGCTGGCCGTCAAGCTGCGCGACCAGCGCGCGGTACAGGTCGAGCGGATCGCTGGCGCGCCCCGGCGCGACCAGCTTGCGCGCCCGCGCGTTGAGCGGAGACACGCGCGCATCCGCATCGCTGCCTTCGATGCCGAACAGTGCGATCGGCGCATGCTCGAGGCGCGCTTCCAGCGCCAGCGCATTCGCGACCAGGGCTTGCTGCTCGATCGGCAGCGCGGGCGGCGCCGGCGGCGCTGCGACCTGGCGTACCCGCGTCAAACGCTCCAGGCAATCCCACAACGCGCCCAGCAGCGGCAATGTCGCCAGGGCGCACAGCACGGCCAGGCGCGGCGTCTCGCGCAGCAGCGCCGCGCCATAGGCCAGCAGCGCGATCCCGGCCACGGCCAGCAGCGCCCCACCCTTCAAGCGCGCTTCAGATGCCATGCTTGCCCAGCTTGCGGTACAGCGCCGCGCGCGACACACCCAGCATGCGCGCGGCCAGGCTGATGTTGCCCCTGGCCTTGTCGAGTGCAGCGGCGATGGTCTCGCGCTCGAGCGTGCCGAGCTTGAAGTCGCCGTCCTCGCGCGCGGGCGCCTGCACGGGCGCGATCGCCTGCGCATGCGTGGGCGCGGATGCCTGTACGGGCGCGGGCGCGCCCAAGCCGAAATCCTCGAAGCGGTATTCGGGCTGGACGCCCAGGATCACGGCGCGTTCGCAGGCATGGCGCAGCGCGCGCACGTTGCCCGGCCAGTCCCATGCGCACAGGCGCTCCAGCGCGCCGCCGGCCAGCTCGCGCACCGGGCGGCCGTACTGGCCTTCGTAGAGCGACAGGTAGTGATGCAGGAGGCCGGGGATATCGTCGCAGCGCGCACGCAGCGGCGGCACGCGCAACACGATGGTGTTCAGGCGGAACAGCAGGTCGGGCCGGAACACGCTCGGGTCGAACAAGCGCGCCTCGATCAGGTTGGTGGCGCTGACGATGCGCACGTCGATCGGTTCGGGGCGGTCGGCGCCGATCGGCGTGACCTCGCGCCGTTCGAGCGCGGTCAGCAGCTTGGCCTGTGGCGGCAGCGCCATGTTGCCGATCTCGTCGAGGAACAGCGTGCCGCCGCGCGCGGCCTGGAAGCGCCCGGGACGGTCGGCCCTGGCGTCGGTGAACGAACCCTTGCGGTGGCCGAACAACTCACTCTCGAAGGTCGCCTCGGGCAGCGCGCCCATGTCGACCGCAAGGAAGGTGCCGGCGGCGCGGCGCGAGGCGTGGTGGATGGCGCGCGCCACCAGTTCCTTGCCGACACCGTTTTCGCCCAGCACCATCACGTTGGCTTCGGTCGGAGCGACGCTGGCGATCATCGATTTCAGTTCACGCATCGGGGCCGAATCGCCCATCAAGTCGGGCATCAGCGATGACGATGGCGCGGCGCTTGCGCTCCTTCTCGCCAGCGCGTTGTCGACCGCCGCCACCAGGCGCGCATTGTCCCAGGGCTTGGTGATGAAATCGGCGGCGCCGCGTTTCAGGGCTTCGACCGCGAGCGGCACGTCGGCGTAGGCGGTCAGCACGATCACGGCAGGCGGGCGCGCCAGCGCGCGCAGGCGGTCCAGCACCGCGAGACCCTCGGCGCCGTCGACGCGGCCGGGCGTGAAGTTCAGGTCGAGCAGCACCAGGTCCGGGACGTCCGCGCGCAGGACGGCATCGAGGCGCGCCGGATCGTCGAGCGTCGCGACGGCGGCATGGCGGCGGCGCAGCAGCATCTGGGCGGCGCAGGCGACGTCGGCATCGTCGTCGAGGATCAGGAGGTGGGCGGTGGATTCGGCCATCGGTTGGGCAAGGCGCAGTCGGCTTGTCATTCTAGCAGCGCCCGGTCTGCATGCAATCCCCATCGCAGCCGCCGGCGCACACCTGTCCGCAAGCGCACAGTGTCACCTGTCCGGTTCCGGACAGTTCGGCGCCGGACAGTGGAAAAAGCGGCCAAAACGGCCATGGCACGGCGCTTGCAAACGCTACCGGCATCGACGTTCATCAACCCGACTTTTATATGGACCAGATTCCTCCCCCCGCCGTCACCGGCGCCGCGATGGATGCGATCGTGCCGCGCCGGCGCGGCCGCCTGGCGGCGCGCATCGCGCTCGGCGTGATCGCCGTCGCCGCGCTCGGCTGGGCCGGCTGGCAGTTCGTGCCGCACGGCCTGCAAGTGGCCAGCCGCGACCTGCGCATCGCCCGCGTCGAGCCAGGCGTCTTCCTGGACGACATCGTGGTGCGGGCCAGCGCCGAACCGCTCAATTCGATCATCCTCGACTCGGTCGAATCCGGCCGCGTCGAAGAGGTGCTGGCCAGGGACGGCCAGGCCGTCGAGAAAGGCGATCTGCTGTTCCGCCTGTCGAACCCGCAGCGCAACCTGGAGCTGCTGGCGCGCCAGCAGGAGCACGCGCAGCAGATCTCGAACCTGGCCAATCTGCAGATGGCGCAGGAAGCCGGCCGCACTGACCACGGACGGCGCGTGGCCGACCTCGAGTTCGCGCTCGACCAAGCGGAAAAGGCGCACGCGCGCAACGGCAGGCTTGCCGCGAAGGGTTTTATCTCTCAGGTGGCGCTGGAAGAATCGAGCGACAAGCTGGCGCAGCAGCGCCGCGTGCTGGACCAGGAAAAGCGCGCGATGGACACCGAGGAGCAGGTGCGCGGACGCGCGCTGCGCCAGATGGAAAACGCGATCGGCGGCCTGCAGGCCGGCCTGCGCCTGGTCGGCGCCACCGTCGACGCGCTCACCGTGCGCGCGCCGGCCGACGGCACGCTCACCGATTTTCATTTGCAGGTCGGCGAGACCGTCAAACCCGACCAGCGCATCGGCCGCATCGACGATCCGCAGCGTTTCAAATTGAGCGCCCAGATCGACGAGTTTTACTTGAGCCGGGTCGCGGTCGGCCGCCATGGCGCCGTGCAGCAGGACGGCAAGACCTATCAACTCAAGGTCAGCACGGTCTACCCGCAGATCAAGGATGGCCGCTTCACCGCCGAGCTGGTGTTCAGCGGCGGCCAGCCCGAGGTGATCAGCCCGGGCCAGAGCATGGACGCGCAGTTGACGCTGGGCGAGCCGGCCAAGGCGCTGCTGCTGCCCAGCGGCGCTTTCGTGAACGACAGCGGCGGCGCATGGGTATTCGTACTCGGGCCCGACGGCGGGCGTGCCGAAAAACGCGCGGTGCGCCTGGGCCGCCGCAACAATGCCCAGGTCGAGGTGCTCTCCGGCCTGGCCGCCGGCGACCGCGTGATCATCTCCAGCTACGCCCCGTTCGGCAAGGCCGAGCGGCTGCAACTGACGAATTGACGCGGCAAATCAACCATACCAAACTTCATCATCCAGACAGGGACATCGACATGCTCAAACTTTCAGGCGTCAGCAAGATCCACCGCGCGGGCGAAGTGCAGACCACCGCGCTCGACCGCATCGACCTCGAGATCGGGGCCGGCGAATACGTCGCCATCACCGGGCCGTCCGGCTGCGGCAAGTCGACGCTGCTGTCGGTGCTCGGCCTGCTCGACGTGCCGAGCAGCGGCGAGTATTGGTTCGAGGGGCAGAACGTGGCTGGCTGGAGCGAAGCGCGCCTGAACGAACTTCGGCGGGGCCGGGTCGGCTTTATCTTCCAGAGTTTCAACCTGATCGAAGAACTCAGCGTGTACGAAAACGTCGAGCTGGCGCTGGAATACACCGGCACGCCGGCGGCGGAGCGCAAGCGCCGCGTGCAGGCCATGCTCGAGCGGCTCGGCGTGGCGCACCGCGCCGGGCACCGGCCGTCGCAACTGTCGGGCGGCCAGCAGCAGCGCGTGGCGATCGCGCGCGCGCTGGTGGCCGAGCCGGCCATGCTGCTCGCCGACGAACCGACCGGCAACCTCGACACCGCCCACGGCGACGAAGTCATGCGCCTGCTCCGCCAGATCAACGCCGACGGCACCACGGTGGTGATGGTGACCCACTCGCCGGCGCACGCGGCGCAAGCCTCGCGCACGCTGCACTTGCTGGACGGGCGCATCGTGATCGACGCGCTGCAGGCGGCGTAGGGAGCGCGCCATGCGAATCAATCTGCGCGACTTGCGTATCGGCTGGCGCGTGCTGGTTAAGGAGCCGGCGTATTCGGCGGTGGTGCTGCTCGGCCTGGCGGTCGGCATCGCCGCCTGCTTCCTGTTGCTCGGCTTCGTGCGCCATTCGTTTTCCTACGATAGGCAGGTGCCCGAACATGACCGCATCTACCTGCTGCAGGAGCACTGGAACGTGGCCCTGCTCGGCGACGGCTGGTCCGGCGACGCCAGCCTGGCCGCGCGCGACGCGGCGGCCGTGAGCGGCCAACCGGTGCTGGTTAGTTACTTTTACTATCGGGGACTCGACGTGCGCACGGGCGTCCACGTCGAATCGCTGCGCGCCGCGCTGGCCGACCCCGACTTCGAAACGATCTTCAAGCCGACCGTGCTAGCGGGCGACCTGCATGCCGCGCTCACGCGTCCGGACGCGCTGGCGCTGACGCGCGCGAGCGCGCTCAAGCTGTTCGGCCGCGTCGACGTCGCCGGTGCGGCCCTGCGTACCGGCCAGCGGACTTATACGGTGGCGGCGGTCCTGGAAGACCAGCCGGCGGCCAGCACCATGCCCTTCGACGCCCTGGCCGGCATGGACGGCACGGTCATGGCCGCCGACACGCGCGCGATCCTCAGGCACAACTGGGGTCTGGACAACGGCCGGATCTTCATCAAGATGCTGCCGGGCGCGGACCCGCGCGCGTTGCTTGAGACGGTGCGCCGCGGCCTGCGCCAGTCGCCGCTGGTCAAACGCGACTTCGCCGAACAGGTGGCCGGCTTGAACGGACGCGACCTGATCGAATACCGGCTGATGCCGATGGCCGAGGCCTACCTGGCGCCCGACGTCAAGGACGACCCCTCCCTGCACGGCAATCGCCACGGGGTGCTGGGCCTGGCCGCGATCGCGCTGCTGGTCCTGCTACTGGCGGGCGCCAATTACGTCAACCTCGCCACCGTGCGCACGCTGGCGCGCCAGCGCGAGATCGCGATGCGCAAGGTGTTGGGCGCATCGAGCCGGGTCGTGGCGCGCCAGTTCCTGACCGAGTCGGTGCTGGTGTGCCTGATCGCGACCGTACTCGGGCTGCTGATGGCCTGGCTGGTGCTGCCGGTGTTTTCCGATCTGGTGCAGCGCCGCTTCGACGACATGTTCAGCCCGGCGACGATCGCGCTGGCGCTGGGACTGGGCATGCTGCTCGGCCTGGTGGGCGGCGTTTATCCGACCTGGTCGGCGCTGGGCGTGCGCACCACCGCCGCGCTGGCCGGACGGGCGAGCAGCGAGAGCGCACAAGGGCTGTGGCTGCGGCGCGCGCTGACCACGCTGCAGTTCGGCGTCGCCATGGGCCTGACCGCCGCCACCCTCGCCGTCGCCTGGCAGACGCGCTACACCACCGCCCTCGATCCCGGCTTCGATCCGGCCCCGCTGCTGATGTTCCCGGTCGCCGGCGACATGCGCGAGCCCAAGGTGCAAGCCTTGCGCGAGGCGATTGCGCGCCTTCCCGGCGTGGCCGGTGTGGCCGAGTCGCAGCTGCCCTTCAGCATCGGCAACAACATCATTCGGCTGCACCGCGAGGGCGGCGACGGCGTCGACGTCAACCAGTATGCCGTCAGCCCGGAGTTCTTCGGCGTCTACGGCGTACGACCGGTGGCCGGGCGGCTTTACGACCCTGCGCGCGACAAGCTGAGCGATGGCGGCCAACTGGTGATCAATGCCATGGCGGCGCGCCAGCTCGGCTTCGCCACACCCGAGGATGCGGTCGGCAAGACCGTGAGCGAGCCGGCCGGAAACCGCTGGCAGGTCGCGGGGGTGGCGCCGGACGTGCGGCACCGCTCGGCGCGCGAGCGGCAGCAGCCTACCCTGTACCGGCTGCATCCGCGGGTGAATATGTTCACGGTGCGCTGCAATGGCGACGTCGACGCCGTCAAGCGCGCCGTCGAAGACCTGTGGCCGCGCTACTTTCCCAACGAGACCCTGAGCGTGGTGCGGGCACGGACCGTCATTTCCGACCTGTTCTACGCCGACGACCTGCGCTTGGCCAAGCTGCTCGCCGTGGCCAGCGTGATCGCCACCGCCATCGCCGCCTTCGGCATCTACGTGCTGGCGGCCTACAGCGTGCAGCGGCGTGAAAAGGAGATCGTGCTGCGCAAGCTGTACGGCGCCGGCAGGACGGCGATCGGCGGCCTGGTGGCGCGCGAGTTCGCGCTGCTGGTCGGCGCCGGCGCCGTGCTCGGGCTGCCGCTGGCGTGGATCGCGATCGCGCGCTACCTGGGCGCCTTCAGCGAGCGCGCGCCGGTCGGCGCCTGGACCCTGCTGGCGGCGCTGCTGGTGGCCGGCGCGGTGGCGCTGCTGTCGACGCTGCGCCACGCGCTGGCGGCGCTACGCATCCGGCCGGCGCTGGCGCTGCGCGAGTGAGGTGGCCGGCGGGCGGCGTCAGCAGGCGGCGCTGGCGCACACCTTGACCAGCTCGACGTCGAACACCACACCCGAGTTGGCCGGGATCCTGCCGGGCACGCCCTGGGTGCCGTAGGCCAGGGCGCTGGGGATCAGGATGGTGCGCTTGCCGCCCACCTTCATCCCCTGCACGCCCTGGCTGAAGCCGCTGATCGCCGAATCGCTCGTGCCGACCGCGCCGACCACGAAGGTGAACGGCTGGCCGGCCGCCGTGGCGTCGAATTTCGTGCCCTTGAAGTCGGCCGCGCCGGCGCTGTACAGCCAGCCGGTGTAATAGACCTGCACGCGCGCGCCGGCGCCGGCGGCCGTACCGGTGCCGGGCGTGGTGTCGATGGTCTTGAGGGCGTCCGGGCTGCTGACGGCCACCGCCGGCGCACCGCCGTCACCTCCGCCGCCGCCGCAGGCGCTCAGGCTGAAGATGGCGGCGCAAGCCGCGACCAGGGGGAAAGAGAAACGCATGATGTGCCTTGCAGGACAGTAACGATGAGGACGTCACCTTACCGAAGCGTCCTGCAAGTATCTGTGCGGCTTTTGTATGGCGTTTGTAAGGGCCTGTCGCCGAGACGACGACTCAGTATGATGGAAGACTGGCTACAGATGGCAACGTGCCTTCAAGGGCGCTATTTCTTTGATGCCCCATCCAGGTAGTCGGTCAGCAAGTGCTGTGGCGGCCGGTCTTCAACCAGCGATTTGTCATAGCAGAGATCACTCGACCAGGGCGCTCCGGTGATCCGCAGCACGGCCTTTGTCCCGTCAACAGATAGCAGCTCGTAAGCCTGTCCATCGACCGTCGCAGTGTACTTCACGCCACCGCCACCAACGCTGAGTATCAGCTTGGCGCGGATAACGCGGCCGTCGAGCTTGTGGTCGATTCCGCTGATCTGTACAAGCGCTTCCTGGCTTTCCTTCGGACCGAAGCGGGCAATCCAGACACGATAGCCTTCCCCACCGCTGTAGGCCATCGTATAGCGCGACATTTCCGGGCGCTTTTCCTCGGCCTGCGAGGTTGACATAAGACCGACAGCGAGCACGAAGAGCAGGAACAGTTTACGCATGATGACTTCCTTTCCTGATGAATAGTGGAATAGACGGCGATGACGCCGGCTTTCCTTGTATCACCATTCGGGAAGGCAAGTACTGAGATGGCGCACGACGACATTTGTGCCGTGCAGAGCATGACTGGCCGAGCTCATCGTTGGCGGTATATCGAACGGTTTTGGTAGGCGCTCTAAATCTCGACCTGGGTACCGAGCTCGATCACCCTGTTTGCCGGGATCTGATAGTAGTCGGCGGCGGTGCGCGCATTCCTCTGCATCAGCACGTACAGGTGTTCGCGCCAGGTCATCATGCCCGAACCCGGCACCGAGATCACGGTCTGGCGCGCGATGAAGAACGAGGTCTCCATCATCTCGAATTCCAGTCGCTTGGCGCTCGCCATGCGCAAGATCTCGGGAATGCTGGCCTCGTCCTTGAAGCCGTAAGTCACGTTCATCTGGAAGCAGTCGTGGCCGAGCGCCACGACCTCGACCTGGTCGGCGGGCGGCACGTAGGGCTGTTCGAGGATGCGCACCGTGAGGAACACCACGCGCTCGTGCAGCACCTTGTTGTGCAGCAGGTTGTGCAGCAGCGCGTGCGGCACGCCGTCGGTCTCGCCGCGCAGGAAGATCGCGGTGCCGGCCACGCGCGTGGGCGGCGCCACGAACAGCGACTGTAAAAAATCTTCGAGCGGGATCGCGTGCTTTTGCAGGTTCTCGAATACCAGTTCGCGCCCGCGCTTCCAGGTCAGCATCACGGTCAGCAGGATCGCGCCGAGCAGCAGGGGGAACCAGCCGCCGTGCAGCAATTTGAGGGTGCTGGCCGAGAACAGCATGATGTCCATCACCATGAAGAAGCCGGTCGCGCCCAGGCACAGCAGCAGCGGCAGATGCCAGCGGTAGCGCGTCACGAAGAAAGTGAGGAAGGTCGTGGCGAACATGGTGGCCGTCACGGCGATGCCATAGGCGCCGGCCAGCTTGTCGGACGAGCCGAAGCCGACCACCGCGATCAGCACCACCGCCAGCTGCAGCCAGCACACGGCCGGCAGGTAGATCTGGCCGATTTCGCTTTCCGAGGTGTGCATCACGCGCATGCGCGGCAGCAGGCCGAGCGCGATGGCCTGCTTGGTCATCGAGAAGGTACCGGAGATGGTCGCCTGCGAAGCGATCACGGTGGCCATGGTCGACAGCAGCACCAGCGGCAGCACGCTCCAGCTGCCGAGCTGGCGGAAGAACGGGTTCTCGAGCGCTTCCGGATGGGTGATCAGGAGGCCGCCCTGGCCCAGATAGTTCAGCGCCAGCGCCGGGAATACGACCATGAACCAGGCATAGCGGATCGGCTGCTTGCCGAAGTGGCCCATGTCGGCATACAGCGCCTCGGCCCCGGTAAAGGCCAGCACCACCGCGCCCAGGGCAACGAAGGCGGTAAAGCGCTCGCGCAGCATGAATTCGAAGGCGTGCAGCGGATTCAAAGCCTGCAGGATGACCGGCGCCTGGACGATGTTGATGATGCCCATCACCGCAAGCACGATGAACCAGATCACCATGATCGGACCGAACCAGCGCCCGATCCCCGCGGTGCCGTGCTTTTGCACGCTGTACAGCGCGAGCAGCACGACGATGGTCAGCGGCACGATGTATTTTTCGACACCGGGTGTGGTCACGTCCAGGCCCTCGATCGCGCCCAGCACGGAAATCGCCGGGGTGATCACGCTGTCGCCGTAGAACATGGTGGCGCCGAATACACCGATAATCATCAGCACGTACTGCCAGCGCGAGTGGCGCGGCACCGAGTTCAGGGCCAGCGCCATCAGCGCCATGATGCCGCCTTCGCCATTATTGTCGGCACGCAGCACCAGCGTCACATACTTCAGGGAGACGATCAGGGTCAGGCCCCAGAAGATCAGGGACACGATGCCCAGCAGGTTGGGCGTATTCAGGCTCAGGCCATGTACCGGATCGAAGATCGTCTTGAGCGTGTACAGCGGACTGGTGCCGATGTCGCCGTAGACGATGCCGACCGCAGCCAGGGTCAAGCCGGCCGTGCTGCTTTTCTTGTGTTGCGACGTCAAGGTGTCACCGTTCGGTTGTTTTGGCGCGTTGCACAATAGAATAACTGGCAATAAATGACAAGCGTGTTCTGCTGCCAGTGACTTGCCGACCCGACAGTTTGCCTCGTCTGCGGCCAGCCGGGCGCGCGTTACCTTGCGGAAGCAACACTTATATAATAGCCGGCCCTATATTTACGGAATCACCATGCAAACCGGGATCCTGTCCGCCGCCCTCGCCTTCCTCATCTGGGGCCTGTTCCCGCTGTATTTCCACGCGATCGACGAAGTGCCGCCGCTGCAGATCCTGGCGCACCGCATGCTGTGGTCGCTGTTGTTCCTGCTGATCGTGCTGGCCGTACGACGGCAGTGGGGCTGGCTGCAACTGCTGCGCCAGCCGCGCATGATCGGCCTGTTTGCCGCCTCGGCCAGCCTGCTCAGCATCAACTGGCTGATCTACATCTGGGCGGTCAACAACGGCCACGTGATCGAAGCCAGCCTCGGCTACTTCATCAATCCGCTGGTCAATATCATGCTCGGCTACCTGCTGCTCAAGGAGAGATTGCGGCGCATGCAGTGGCTCGCCATCGCGCTGGCGGCGCTGGGCGTGGCCTGGCTCGCCTGGCAGGCCGGCACCGTGCCCTGGATCGCGCTGGCGCTGGCCGCATCCTTCGGCGGCTATGGCCTGATGCGCAAGACCGCGCCGCTCGGTGCATTGGAGGGCTTGTCGTTCGAGACGCTGGTGCTGTTCCCGCTGGCGGCTGGCTATGTGATCTGGCTGAGCGTGCACGGGCAAAACGCCTTCCTCAACACGCCATCCGACGCGACGCGCGCGCTGTTGATGGCGGCCGGGCCGATCACGGCGATCCCGCTGCTGCTGTTCGCCAGCGGCGCGCGCCGCATTCCCTTGTCGGTGCTGGGCCTGATCCAATACATGACGCCGACGCTGCAGTTTTTACTCGGCGTGTGGATGTTTCATGAGGCGTTCAGCGCGGATCGCCTGGTCGGCTTCGTCATGATCTGGGCTGCGCTGGTGCTGTTCGCACTGGAAGGCCTGTTGCGCCGGCCCGATGCGAAAGTGTTGAAGGACGCCTAACGGCAGCCGAGGCCGTTCGAGGACGCTTGAAAATTCTGCAGGTCGCCTGCCGGTGCACGCCGTTCTACAGTATCCTGTCGTCCTCATTTCACATCGAGCACCAACACAAATGGCCAATTACGTCTACACCATGAACCGCGTGGGCAAGATCGTCCCACCGAAACGCCAGATCCTCAAGGATATCTCGCTGTCCTTCTTCCCGGGCGCGAAGATCGGCGTGCTGGGCCTGAACGGCTCCGGTAAGTCGACGCTGCTGAAGATCATGGCCGGCATCGATACCGACATCCAGGGCGAAGCGCGTCCGATGCCGGGCCTGAACATCGGCTACCTGCCGCAGGAACCGCAGCTCGATCCGGAAAAAACCGTGCGCCAGGAAGTCGAATCCGGCCTGGGCGAAGCGTTCGAGGCGCAAGCCAAGCTGGAAGCGGTGTATGTGGCGTATGCCGAAGAAGACGCCGACTTCGACGCGCTGGCGAAAGAGCAGGAGCGCCTGGAATCGATCATCGCCGCGTCCGGCGGCGACAACCTGAACCAGCAGCTGGAAATGGCCGCCGATGCGCTGCGCCTGCCGCCGTGGGACGCCAAGATCGGCGTGCTGTCGGGTGGCGAAAAGCGCCGCGTGGCGCTGTGCAAGCTGCTGCTCTCCAAGCCGGACATGCTGCTGCTGGACGAGCCGACCAACCACCTGGACGCCGAATCGGTCGAGTGGCTGGAGCAATTCCTGCTGCGCTTCCCGGGCACCGTGGTCGGCATCACCCACGACCGCTACTTCCTCGACAACGCCGCCGAATGGATCCTGGAACTGGACCGCGGCTCGGGCATCCCCTGGAAAGGCAATTATTCGTCCTGGCTGGACCAGAAGCAGGCGCGTTTGAAGCAGGAAGAAGCGACCGAATCGGCGCGCCAGAAAGCGCTGGCGAAAGAACTCGAATGGTCGCGCCAGAACCCGAAGGCGCGCCAGGCGAAATCCAAGGCCCGTCTGGCCCGCTTCAACGAACTGAGCGAATACGAATACCAGAAGCGCAACGAGACCCAGGAGATTTTCATTCCGGTCGCCGAGCGCCTGGGCAACGAAGTCATCGAGTTCAAGAACGTGTCGAAAGCCTTCGGCGACCGCCTGCTGATCGACAACCTGTCGTTCACCGTGCCGCCAGGCGCGATCGTCGGCATCATCGGCCCGAACGGCGCCGGTAAGTCGACCCTGTTCAAGATGATCGCCGGCCTCGATCAGCCGGACAGCGGCGAAGTCGTGATCGGTCAGACGGCGAAAGTGTCGCTGGTCGGCCAGACCCGCGAAGATCTCGCCAACAGCAAGACGGTGTTCGAAGACGTGACCGGCGGCGCCGACATGCTCAGCGTCGGCCGTTTCGAGATGCCGTCGCGCGCCTATCTGGGCCGCTTCAACTTCAAGGGCGGCGACCAGCAGAAAGTGGTCGGCAACCTGTCGGGCGGCGAACGCGGCCGTCTGCACCTGGCCAAGACCCTGCTGCAAGGCGGCAACGTCCTGCTGCTGGACGAACCGTCGAACGACCTGGACGTCGAAACCCTGCGCGCGCTGGAAGACGCGCTGCTGGAATTCGCCGGCAGCGTGATGGTGATCTCGCACGACCGCTGGTTCCTGGACCGCATCGCAACCCACATCCTGGCCTTCGAAGGCAATTCGCAAGTGACCTTCTTTGCCGGTAACTACCAGGAATACGAAGCCGACAAGAAAAAGCGCCTGGGCGAAGAAGGCGCCAAGCCGAAGCGTATCCGTTACAAGCCGCTCACCGCCTGAATGGGCTGATTCAACGGCTGAGTCGCTTTTGCGCCACGAAAGCTCCCTGCGGGGAGCTTTTTTTGCGCCTTAAACGCGGATAGGCTTGATTAAGCGCATGATGACAAGACGACCCGCGCGTTGAATTTTCGCGCGGAAATGGATCGTCCCCCTTTAAAAGGCATGTGTAGAATCGGCCTCGGTTGAGCTTGTTACCGCCGCGCGCTGGGCAGACTACGTCATGACACACTACCGCGACAACCGCGTCCCGGGTGGGACCTTTTTCTTCACCGTCCGCCTGCTGGACCCGAACAGCACTTTACTTACAGACCATTTTTCGGCGTTCGGCGAAGCGATGCGCCAAGCCCGGGTGCGTAAACCCTTCCACGTCGATGCCTGGGTCGTCATGCCGAACCATGCGCACGCGATCTGGACCCTGCCCCCCGGCGACCACGATTGCGCCATGCGCTGGCGCGCCGTCAAGATCGCCTTTTCCAAGGCCCTGCACAAGTCGCAGCCCCTCGCGCGCGTGAGCGGCCTGGCCGAGAACGCGATCTGGGAACGCCACTACCGCGATTACCGCATCACGGATGACGAGGAATATGCGGCGCTGATCGATTACCTGCACGGCAATCCAGTGCGCCACGGCTTGTGCGAGCATGCCGACCAGTGGCCATGGTCGTCGCTGCACCGTTTCATCGCGGCCGGTTTCACGATGCCGCAAGCGCCGTTGACGCCGCCGCCGTGGCATCCGGCCATAAAAAAAGGACCCGAAGGTCCTTTCCTTTCCTACCCCTAGGAAAACTGCAGAGCGCCTGCGCGCTTAGAAGCTGTAGCGTGCGCCGATGGTCCAGGCATCGGCCTTGGCGCCGAAATCCTTGTCCTTGCCGTAGCGCTCGTATTCGGCGATCACGCCCACTTGCGGCGTGATGTTGTACTGCAGGCCAACGCTGGCGTAGGCGCCGGTGTTGCTGTCGCTGATGTCGGCGATGCCGGTGTCGCGGATCTTGCGCTGGCTGTGCTCGACGCCCAGCTTGCCGTACACCGAGAACTGGTCGTTGAGCGGGTAGTTGCCCTTGGCGGCGACATAGTACTGGCTGCCATCGGCCTTGCCGCGGCCACTGCCGGTCGGCGTAACGTAGCTGAAATCTGCCTTGTTCAGGTCGGTGTAGCCGACTTCGACGCCCCAGTTCTGGTTGACTTCATAGCCGCCGAAGATCTTCGCGTTACCGTTGTAACCATCTTTGTCAGTCACGGCGATGCCGTTGTTGACCGACGAATAGCTGTGGTCGATGCTGGCCACGCCCACACCGACGTAGGTGCGCGGTTGGGTTTGAACGGTCTGAGCTTGAGCTGCGGACACGGCAGCGGTGGCGGCGAGCAGTGCAACGATGAGCTTTTTCATCTCGAATTCCTTTTTCAAACTGTTTGACTGGTTCGCGGTTCAAAGTGAATCGCGATATGGCCAAGATAGCACTGCAATACGCTTAACTCAGTCCCGGATTCGTAAGAGCTGTTAGCAAATGTAACTTAATGACCCGCCGTTCAGTAAGGAATTGAACGATATATGTATATCGTTGAGCAGGAATTAGGCGATGAAGCGGAAAGTTAGATTTAAGCGTGCACCGATCGGCTTTGCCGTTTTATTGATGCCGTGCAACCAGTGGTGTTGCGTGGAACCCCGCATTAGTAGAACTGAACCGTCGCTCAAGTCGATTGCGTGGCGCAGTGGTTTGGTCTTGTGACGAAAAACGAAGCGCCGGGTGGCGCCGAAACTGAGCGATGCAATGCTCGGTTGCGGGCCGAGCTCGGGCTCGTCGTCGCTGTGCATGCCCATGCTGTCCTGGCCGTTGCGATAATAGTTCAGCAGAACGCTGTTGTAGCGCTGGCCGGTGACTGCCTCCACGCTGCGGCGCAGTTGTTCCAGCAGCGGCGTCATCGGCAAAGGCGGCAGCGTCAGGCCGGAATAAGTATAGCTGGCTTCGCCGTACCAGGCGCTCAGGCGCGGCTGCAGGTGGCGCTTGCCGTAGACGACGATGGTGTCGGCACGCCAGGCGGTCTCGGCGACCAGGCGCGCCAGCACGTCGGCATTGCTGAGCGGGAAAGGCAGCTGGGGCAGCCAGGCTAGCTCGGCGTCCTCGAGCGGGAGCGGGAGCAGTGTGGCGGTGTCGGAAAACAGGTCCATGGTGGAAGTTGCGGCTCAGTTGGGTCTATGATGGCAGGCAGCATCGACCCGATATTTTCTCACGCATTCACCAGACGCATTTCTCATGCATAAACGTACGTTTCTTGGCGGCGCCGCGCTGGCGGGACTCGCGCCGCTGGCTGCCGCCCAGCCGGCCCAATCGGACCGGAATGCCGCGCGCGGCCCTGCCCTGCTCACCGTCACCGGCGCGATCGCCCACGGTAACCGCGGCCCATTCGATCCGGTGCTCGACCAGATGATGCACAAACAGCAGGTGAGTTTTACGAAGGCCTACGTGTTCGACGCGGCGGCGTTGGCGGCGCTGCCCGCGCTGACGATCCGTCCGACGCTGGAATACGACGGCAAGCCGCATCAACTGCGCGGCCCGCTGCTGCTGGACGTACTGGCTCGCGCGGGCGCGCGCGTGAGCGACGCCACCACGCTGACGCTGCGCGCGGTCGATGGCTACAACGTCGAGCTGACGGGAGCGCAGGCGCGCACGCGGCGCGTCATCGTCGCCACCCACGTCGACGGCGGCCCGATGCCGCTCGGCGGGCTGGGGCCTCTATGGGCTGTGGTGGACGCCGATCGCGTGCCCGACCTGGCGAAGCTGCCGCTGCCGCAGCGTTTTCAGCAGTGCCCGTGGGCGCTGTATCACGTGGACGTGCGCGGCTGACAAGGCGATGAGCACCTCTGCGATACAGCTCGCCGCGTTTTGTGATGAGGTCGCCCGGTCACGCACCGTATCGGCGGTTGGCGACGCGCATGGATTTCGACGCCAGTAAGGGCGGTTGGCGCGCGAGATGTTTCAGGAATAGGCTTCGGCCAGGCTCATCACGCGCGGCGTGACCTTGATGCCGAAATTGCCGAACAGGCCGTCGAGCGCCGCCAGGTTGGCCGCGCATTCATCGGCCTTCCAGCCGTTGAACAGGTCGGTGCCATCCTTTTGGAAATGCAGGTCGAGCACCTTGCCCTTATCCTTGTGGACATAGCTCTGCTGATAGCTGTTCTGGAAACCCAGTTCGTTGAGGGCGGTCAGCAGCGCGCGCGGGGGACTGTCGGGATCGGTCGCCAGGAACACGCCAAAGGTTTTGCCCGGCGGCTTGGCGGCGACATCGACTTCGTAGATACCCGGCGCCTTGGTAACGCTGGTGCTTTTTAAAAAGAGCATGCCTTCCTCCAACTTGAATTCAGGCAACTAGCTTATGCCAGCCCCGGTCCTTTGTCGACGTATGGACACTATAGTTTTGCTCTACTGCAACATTTCCGTGCGCTGAACCCAAGGCTCAATGCAGCAGCAAGCCGATCACGCTGCCGGCCACCAGCGCCGCACTGGCCAGCATGCCGGCGATGAAGCCGAATTCGCGTTTGGCCGGATCGCGGTAGTAGCCGAGCGCATACAGGATGCGGGCGATGCACCAGATCACGCCGCCTGCCGCCGCCCAGACATCGCCGAGATACATGGCGCACAGCCATAGCGGGCCCAGCACCAGCGGTAGCTGCTCCAGGGTGTTGATCTGCACCCGCTGCGCGCTCTGGAACGGCAGCGGCCCGTCCATCGACGGCGCCATCACCTTGTATTTTCCACGCGCCAGACCTGCCATCCCAAAGGTCCAGAAGTACACGCCCAATATGGCCAGAGTGGCCCATGCAGTCAGTTTCATCGTCCGTCTCCATTCGTTATCTTTTTGCGGGCCGCCAGGTCCCAGGTGGCCGCGGCCAGCGCCTCGTACAGCTTGCCGGTGGGCGCGTCCCAGGCGTTCACCGCCGCCTGCTGGCATGCCACGGTGGCGGCGTCGCCGCGCGCGATCGGGCCGGACAGCGCGCGCTCGGGGCCGAGGCGCAGCACGTTGACGAGCGTTTCGCCGGCCAGCGGCCGCGCCAGTTCGCGCGCCACCTCGGGCGGGATGCCGGCCGCTTCGTAAGCGCGCAGCGCCGCGTCCAGCACCGTCACCAGGTAGTTCGAGGCGAACACCGAGGCCGCGTGGTACACCGTCTTGGCGTTCGCATCGATCGCCACCGGGCGCGCGCCGATGTCCGTAAAAGCCGGCAGCAGCAGCGCCAGCGCGTCGGCGTCGCCCTCGACGCCGCAAAAGGTGCCCTCGAAAGCCTTCGCCACCGCTTCCGGATCGGCGAAGCTGCGTATCGGATGCACGCTGGCGACGCGGGCGCCGCGCGCGGCCAGCGGTGCCAGTACGGTGGACGCCTTGGCGCCGCTGCAGTGGAACACGATGGCGCCGTCGGCTCGGCCGCTCGAGGCCAGCGCCTCTGCGACCGCGCCGATCTGGTCGTCGGCCACGGCCAGCATCCACACCGCGGCCGGGCGCATCGCTCCCATGGCGTCGACCGCATGCCCGGCGCCGATGAAAGCGACGGCCTCGCGCGCATGCGCCGGCGCGCGCGTGAGCACGTCCTGCACGGCGAACACGCCGCGCGTATGAAACAGGCGGCTCAGTGCGCGGCCGACGTGGCCGGCCCCGATCAGGTTCAGTGTCGTCGACATGGTAAAAGCATCAAAAGCGCGAGCCCGGCTGTCGCAAAAACTCGATTTCGTCCGGCGTCGAGACGCGGCCGAGGATCGCATTGCGGTGCGGGAAGCGGCCGAAGCGCGCGATCACGCCGCGGTGGCGGTGCGCGTAATCGAGGCTGCTTTCAAAGCCGGGATGCTCGGCGTCTAGCCGCGAAAACAGCTCGACCGCGCGCTCCTGCTGGAAGGCGTCTTCGGCGTGTTCGAACGGCATGTAGACGAAGCTGCGCTGCACCGGCAGCAGATGACGGTCGGCGCCGGCGTCGACCAGGCCCTGGGCCGCAGCCAGCGCCAGCGCATCGCCGGCAAAGGCGGCGGGCGTGTCGCGGTAGACGTTGCGGGTGAACTGGTCGAGCAGCAGTATTCTCGCCAGCACGCCTTGCGGCCCCGCCTCGTCCCAGTCGCGCTGGCCGCCCTGGATCGCCCCGTCGATCAGGGCGCCGAAGCGCTCACGGATCGCGGCGTCGAATGCCGGCTTCTTGACGAACCATTCGCGCCGCGCCTGGCCGTAGCCTTCGCTGCCGGACGCGCCGAACCAGAAGTCGAGCACCTGCTGTGGACCTGACTGCATGCCGGACTGCCCCGCGCTCAAGGCTTCTTCCTGACCAGCTGCTTCTCGAACGCGATGTCGTTCTTGGTCATGCGCTTGACCTCTTGCGGACCGAGACCATTCACGAAGGTCACGAAGTCGTCCAGTTCCATCGGCGCGCACAACGGCGGCGCGCCCGGTTTTTCGGACAGGAAGAAGTGGCCGGCGCCGGTGCGCGCCATCGAATAGGTGGTCACGCCGGTGCGCCGCTTGAGGCGCTCGACCGCCGCGCTGGCCCGGGTGGAACGTGCGCTCGCCATGGTCAGATCTCCCGCGTAGCGTGTTCGAGCCAGTCGCGCGCGGCCCCATCGACGTAGGGCAGCAGGCGCGCGCGCACCTGGCGGTGGTAGTCGTTCAGCCACGCGACCTCGTCGCCGCGCATCAGGCTCAAATCGATGCAACGCGTGTCGATCGGGCATAGCGTCAGCGTCTCGAAGCCGAGGAACTCGCCGAATTCTCCGGTGGCGACGGTCTGGGTCAGCACCAGGTTCTCGATGCGGATGCCCCAGTGGCCCGGACGGTAGATGCCCGGCTCGTTGGAGGTGATCATGCCCGGCTCCATCGCCGTGTGCGCGTCGGGCGCGGCCACCGGGGAGATCACCTGCGGGCCTTCGTGCACGTTGAGGAAGTAGCCGACGCCGTGGCCGGTGCCGTGGCCGTAGTCGATGCCGGCCGCCCAGATCGGCGCGCGCGCCAGGGCGTCGAGCATCGGCCCCTTGGTCCCGCGCGGGAAGCGCGCCATGCTCAAAGCGATCATCCCCTTCAGCACCAAGGTAAAATCGCGCTTTTGCGCGGCGGATGGCGTGCCGACCGGGACCACGCGCGTGATGTCGGTGGTGCCGCCCAGGTACTGGCCGCCGGAGTCGATCAGCAGCAGGCCGTCGCCCTCGATGGTCGCGCAATTATCGAGCGTGGCCCGATAGTGCATGATCGCGCCGTTGGCATTGAAACCGGCGATGGTGCCGAAGCTCGGACTGACGAAATGCGGGCGGCGTGCGCGTGCGGCCGTGATCTGCTCGTCGATGTTCACTTCGGTCAGCGGCTCGCGGTTCGGGTCGGCCAGCACCGGCTCGAGCCATGCAAAGAATTCGCACAGCGCCGCGCCATCGTGTTCCATCGCTTCGCGCACGTGATCCATTTCGACTTCCAGCTTGCGCGACTTGGCGAACGTGGTCGGGTTGATCGCTTCGACGATGCGCACGTTCTGCGGCACGGCGGCGCGCATGCCGGCGGTGACGCGGCGCGGATCGATCAGCAGCGTCGTGTCGGCCGGGATCGCGCCCAGCGCGGCCTGCGCTTCATCGTACGGCGCGACGCGCACGCCGTCGCGCTCCAGGCTTGCGCGCAGGGCGTCGTCGATCTTGCCGTCGGCGACGAACAGCGTGGCGGCGCTCGGCTCGATCAGCGCATGCGCCACGAACACCGGGTTGTAGCTGACGTCGGCGCCGCGCAGGTTGAACAGGTAGGCGATGTCGTCCAGCGTCGAAATGACATGGCGTTCTGCGCCCAGCTTGGCCATCGCGTTACGGGTCGCGTGCAGTTTATCCGCGCGCGACATGACCGCGTACGGAGCCGGGTGCTCGAACACCGCGTCTGGCGGCAGGCCGGGACGGCCGCTCCAGATGGCGTCGAGCAGGTCCAGGTCGGTGCGCAGTTTTACCTCGCGCGCTTGCAGGGCGTCCTGCAGCAGGCGCGCCACGGCCAGGCCGAGCACGCGCGCATCCACGGCGACGGTCTGGCCGGCTTTCATATTCTCGGCCAGCCAGTCGATGTGCAGCAGGCTGGCGCCGGATGGGATCTTCATCAGCTCGACGTCGGTGCCGGCCAGCTCCTGCTCGGCCTGGGTGTAATAGCGGCCGTCGGTCCAGACGCCGGCGAAGTCTTGCGTGGCGATGAAGGTGCCGACCGACCCCGTAAAGCCGGAGAGCCACTCGCGGCCCTTCCAGCGGCCGGGCAGGTACTCGGACAGGTGCGGATCGGCGGACGGCACGATGAAGGCGTCGATCTGGTGGCGCGCCATGGCGGCGCGCAGCTGGGCGAGGCGCTCGGCGCGCACGGAGGTGGGGGCTATGGCTGGCATGGTGCGTTGCTCGTCGGTCTAGGATCTGGAACTGCGTATGATACGCCGCCGCGCACCGGAGCGGCGCAACGGGAACGCGGCTTGAAAACGTTCTGAAGGATAATCGAAACCGTTTCATCCCTCACAATAATTCGAGACCGACTCACGAGAGACCATGCAAGACTTCCATTACACGCGTGCGCGCGAGCTCCTGGCCGAGGCCGAGGAACTGGTCAGCGCCGACAAGGTGCAGGCCGCGGTGCGCAACGTCGCCGACGTGCTCAATCAACGTTTCGACAACGACGCCACCGGCGCCTTCCCGCTCGTGCTGGGCGTGATGGGCGGCGCGGTGGTGTTCACCGGCAGCCTGCTGCCGCAATTGAGCTTCCCGCTCGAATTCGACTACATCCACGTGACCCGCTACGGCGACCTCGACAAAGGCGGCGAAGTCGTGTGGAAGGTGATCCCGCGCCAGAACGTGGCCGGGCGCACGATCATCGTGGTCGACGACATCCTCGACGAGGGCGAGACGCTGGCGGAGGTCAAACGCCGCCTGCTCGACATGGGCGCGGCCGAGGTGATCCTGGCGGTGTTCTGCGACAAGGAGCTGGGCCGGACGAAACCGGTGCAGGCCGACATCGTCGGGCTGACCATCCCGAACCAGTTCGTGGTCGGCTTCGGGATGGATGCGCATGGCTACTGGCGCAACCTGCCCGGCTTGTGGGTGATCCGGGACGAGGACAAGCAGGTCGAGACTTGATGGTCCCCCCGGCGCAGGCCGGGGTCCAATTCAGCGCGCGCTGCCATAACCTAAACTTGGGTCCCGGCCTGCGCCGGGACGACAGCATCAAATGCGCAGACCCAGCCGCGTCCGCGCCGCCTGATACTGCTGCTGCAGCCGCTCGACCATCTCGGCGACGGTCGGCACGTCCTCCATCAAGCCCACGCCCTGGCCGGCGCCCCAGATGTCGCGCCAGGCCTTGGCGCTGGCCGAGCCGAAACTCATCTTGCTCTTGTCCGACACCGGCAGGTTGTCCGGATCGAGCCCGGCCGCGACGATCGATTTCTTCAGGTAGTTGCCGTGCACGCCCGTGAACAGGTTCGTGTAGATCACGTCGGCCGCGCTCGACTCGACGATCGCGTCGCGGTAGGCGTCGCTGACGTTGGCTTCCTTCGTGGCCAGCCAGCGCGAGCCGATGTAGGCGACATCGGCGCCCATCGCCTGCGCGGCCAGGATGGCATCGCCCGTGGCGATCGAGCCGGACAGCGCGATCGGGCCGTCGAAGAATTTACGCACTTCCCCCACCAGCGCGAACGGCGACAAGGCCCCCGCATGCCCGCCGGCGCCGGCCGCGACCAGGATCAGGCCGTCGACGCCGGCTTCCAGCGCCTTCTCGGCGTGGCGGATCGAGATCACGTCGTGCATCACGATGCCGCCGTAGGCATGCACCGCATCCAGCATTTCCTTGGGCGGCGCGCGCAGCGACGAGATGATGATCGGCACCTGGTGTTTGACGCAGACCTCGACGTCGTGCGCCAGCCGGTCGTTCGACTGGTGGACGATCTGGTTGACGGCAACCGGCCCGACTTTTTTGTCCGGATGCGCCGCCTGGTAATCCGCCAGCTCCTGCTGCAAATCGGTCAGCCAGACGTCGAGCTGCTCGGCCGGACGCGCGTTCAGCGCCGGGAACGAGCCGACGATGCCCGCCTTGCACTGCGCGGCGACCAGCGCGGGACCGCTGGCGATGAACATCGGCGAGGCGATGACGGGTAAGGACAGGTTTTGCAGGACGGTGGGCAGCGCCATGGAGGTCTCGCTTGAAATGGGTTGGTCGGACAGGCTGATCGAAGCAGCCGGCCGATTATGGCGCAGAAAAGAACGGTCGTGCTAGATTCCTGGCTCTAATTATTTCCCGCAGCTTCAATCGGCGAACGGAAGGTCCGCTTCGCGCCGGCGAATCTCGGCCCACACTTCACGCTTGAACTCGTCCGACGCCGTGCTCCAGGCGATGATCTCGTCGATGGTACGCATGCAGCCTTCGCAAAAGCCAGTGTCCTGCGACATCTTGCACAGGCTGACGCAGGGCGACGGCACCGGCGTCTGCTGTTCGGGCGGCAGCGTTTTTTGATGACTCATGCTGCCGATCCGACGCCAGCAGCCTTGCGCGCCAGCTTGTCGTTAAAACGTTGCGGATCGATCAAGAAGCGCTCGTGCACGCCCTCGCAGACGCGCTCGACGTCGTCCCATGCCTCGATCTTAAAACGCACGCGGCGCCCGTCGACTTCGACCACCTCGCCTTTGACGTGCAGCGTCATGCCGGGCGGCGTCGGCGCGATGTGGCTGAAGCTGACCAGCGTGCCCAGGCTCTGTTCATTCGGCCAGTCGACGTAGGGCATGATCCCATGCACGCAGGCAAGTTCCATCATGCCGACCAGGTAGCCGGTGGCGAGCACTTCGGGCATGTCGAGGCAGAATGGCGTGTCGTGATACAGGCGCGGCACCGTGGCGCGCTCGGGTACCGTGTAATGCCACTCGAACTGGATGCCGGGTTGGAGGGTAGGACGCATGGTGCGCAGATTATCGCATCATGGGTGTAACCTGTCAGGTTGACGCAAGGGTGCTGATCAACACTGCCGTTGCGACGCATCCAAAAGGAGTGCCGATGTCCCTGAACAAACAGTTCCTCGCCCAAATGCGCGCCGCGACCCGCTCGCTGATGCGGCGCGGGCCATCGGTGGCGCGCAGCATGATGCGCGAGTCGATCAAGACTGCCGCCATCATCCAGAAACATGCGTCCAATCAGGCCAGCTACGACCCGGCCGACATGCTGGCCGACCTGAGCCGCGTCGGCCAGGCCGAAGGTAATCCGTTCAATGCGCCGCCGCTGTCGACCGGTGCGGCGGCGATCGGCCTGCCCGGCCATTTCATCGAAGCCAGCTACACCAACGAGGCCGGCACGCGCGACTACAAGCTGTACGTGCCGGCCAGTTATACCGGCCAGCTGGCGCCGTTGCTGATCATGCTGCACGGCTGCAAGCAGCATCCCGACGACTTCGCGCTCGGCACCGGCATGAACGCGGTCGCCGAGGACTACGGCTGCCTGGTCGCCTATCCGGCCCAGACCACGCAAGCCAACGCCTCGCGCTGCTGGAACTGGTTCAGCGCGATCGAACAGCGGCGCGACCAGGGCGAACCGTCGATTATCGCCGGCATCACACGCGACGTGATGGCGCGCTACGTGGTCGACCCGAACCAGGTGTACGTCGCGGGGCTGTCGGCCGGCGGCGCCATGGCCGCCATGATGGGCACGCTGTATCCGGAGCTGTACGCGGCGGTCGGCGTGCACTCGGGCTTGCCGTTCGCGGCCGCGCACGACCTGCCGTCGGCGCTGGCGGCGATGAAGGGCGAATTGAAACGCCGTCCCAAGCCCGGGCGGGCGGTGCCGATGATCGTGTTCCACGGCGACCGCGACACGACCGTGCACCCGATCAATGGCGACGAATTGATCAAGGGGCGCCGGCGCCATCCGCACGAAGCGGTGGCGGTCGAACCGGGCAGCGTGCCGGACGGCCATGCCTACACGCGCACCGTGCACCGGCGCCCGGACGGCAGCGTCGATGCCGAACACTGGGTCGTGCATGGCGCCGGCCATGCCTGGTCGGGCGGCGACGCGCTCGGCAGCTACACCGATGGCAAGGGCCCGAGCGCCAGCCGAGAGATGATGCGCTTTTTCCGTACGCGCCGGTGAGGCCGGCGCGGCGTTACGCCTCGCGCGTGCGCGTGAGCTGCGCGATGTGGTCTTCAAGGCAGGCCGAGCACCAGCAACCGGCGCCTGGCGTATCGGCGGCGGCCTGGTCCGGCGCTGCGGTCGATCCCGGCAGCGGCACCGCTGGCGCCAGACGCGTGCACCAGCACGGCTCGATGCTGCCCTCGACCATCCCGCAAGCGAAGCCGGCGCCGCAGCGGCTGCAGATGCTCATGGGCACTGTTTCGGCGCTGCACCGCGTATCGAAACCGCCTGTCTTGTATCCATATGTAATCATCTCCCAGAAAATACAACGTTAAGCTTCTATAATGCCCACTGCGAACGCCGCTTGCCTGTAAAATCTCGCAAATTCTTTTCCGGACCCCCAATGAACGCTACGCGAAGCACTCTGAAAGGCGACGAGCAGAACAACGACCTGACTGCGGTCTCGCCGCAGATCAAGGCGCAGATTCTGGCCGAAGCGCTTCCCTACATCCGTAATTTCCACGGTAAAACCATCGTCATCAAATACGGCGGCAACGCGATGACCGACGAGCGCCTGAAGCACGGCTTCGCGCGCGACGTCATCCTGCTGAAACTGGTCGGCATGAACCCGGTGGTGGTGCATGGCGGCGGTCCGCAGATCGACAATGCCCTGAAAAAGATCGGCAAGCAAGGCACCTTCGTGCAAGGCATGCGTATCACCGATGAAGAGACCATGGAAGTGGTCGAGTGGGTGCTGGGCGGCGAAGTCCAGCAGGACATCGTCATGCTGATCAACCACTACGGCGGCCAGGCGGTCGGCCTGACCGGCAAGGACGGCGGCCTGATCCGCGCGCGCAAGATGGCGATGCCGGACAAGGACAAGCCGGGCGAGTTCCTCGACATCGGTTTTGTCGGCGAAATCGAAGCGATCAATCCGGCCGTGGTGAAAGCCCTGCAGGACGACGCCTTCATCCCGATCATCTCGCCGATCGGCTTCGGCCAGGACGGCCAGGCCTACAACATCAACGCCGATGTCGTCGCCGGCAAGATCGCGGAAATCCTGAAAGCCGAAAAGCTGATCATGATGACCAACATCGCCGGTGTGCAGGATAAGCAAGGCAATTTGGTGACCGACTTGTCGGCGCGCGAGATCGACGAGATGTTCGCGGACGGCACGATTTCGGGCGGCATGCTGCCGAAAATCTCGTCGGCGCTGGACGCCGCCAAGTCGGGCGTGAATACCGTGCACATCATCGACGGCCGCATTGAGCACTCTTTATTGCTGGAAGTCTTGACCGAACAGGCATTTGGCACTATGATCCGCTCGCACTGACGATTTGTGGCGACAACAATGTCGCCAGATCTCTTCTGATGCCCTTGTAGCTCAGTGGTAGAGCACTCCCTTGGTAAGGGAGAGGCCACGTGTTCAATCCACGTCAAGGGCACCAAGATTTTGTCTTACTGCTGTTCCGGAGTTTCCGTGCAGATGTGAGCAAGAAAACTGGAGCGGTAGTTCAGTTGGTTAGAATACCGGCCTGTCACGCCGGGGGTCGCGGGTTCGAGTCCCGTCCGCTCCGCCAGTTAAAAGAAAAAGGTCCGGCTTGCCGGACCTTTTTTCTTTGTAGGTACAAGAGGGTCTCCCCTGCGGGAGACCCGGTTTAGGGCTCGAAGGGATTCGCTTGCAAGCGAATCCGCGGCCCGCGGCACGTGGGCGAGTCCCGTCCGCTCCGCCAGCTTAAAGAAAAAGGTCCGATTCGTCGGACCTTTTTTCGTTTACGGTGCAAGAGGATCTTCCCTGCGGAAGAAATACTCCATCTCGCGTCAATAAACCCGTTCGACCACCACGCCATGCGCTTGCAGCAGCGCCGGTACGCCGGTTGCGCCCAGCAGATGCAAGACACCGACAGCCGCCACCGTATGCTGTTCGGCCTGCAGCAATGCCAGCAAGCGATCCGCCATGCCGCGATTGCGCTCTTTGATAAGCACGTCGGCGAGAAAACGTCCGGAGACACTGCGATCTGCTTCGCTGCGCCGCATGACCTCATCCAATCCGCGCCGATCGGCGGTGCTCCAGGCTTGCAGGACCGCTTGCGCTTCCTCGCGCTCCTCGCCGGAATCGAGCATGTCCATCGTCTCCTGCAGGAATTCCCAACGCGCCGCTTCCGGCAGGCGGTCGAGGATGCTCAACTGCTGCGCCAGCGTTTCCAGTCCGATCACGCGGACATGCCGCTCATGCGCCGTCCTGGCCAGAAAAGCGTCGCTCGACAAGTCGGTCCGGTAGCCCAGCCGGGTGTATTCAGCCACCGTCAGCATCGTGGCCAGCAGTACCGGCTTCATCATTCGCGCGGCTGCGGGATCCAGGCCCGCCTGGCGGATCTGCGCATCGAGCCGCTGCTTGCGGGCCGGCGGCAGGTCGTCGTAGGTCTTGCCCCCGGCGGGCAGCAGACCGTACGTGCCCATTGCCTGTTGCATCTCGTTCGGCGCCTGTTCCAGGTCGATTTCGAGCGCCAGCGTCGATGCCTCGCCCAGCGCCGTCATGATGCGCGGCTCGAGCGGATAGAACTCGGGACGGCCGACGTGCATCGTGCCGAACACGTGCATCGTGTGTCCGTGCAGCGTCAATTTGAATAGGGCGCCGCGCTCGGCCGCGAAGGCGGATGGGAGCAGGAGCCAGAACAGGCCGAGCAAGAGTGCGAGACTGCGCAGGAAGGTATGGGGATGAGAGCGGCGCATGCGTAGGGTCATATACTCGAGGGATTGGGTATTTTTAAAAACGATGGGTATCGAATGACGAGGTGAACGAAGCCTGTACTAATTCGTCAAGCTCGCGGACTGCGCATGAAAGGCTGTGCGAATCAATCTTTTGCCATGATGATAACGCATGCCGTACACTTATCGAACTTCCGCTTTCGGCCAAAAGCTGACATTGATGCAGGCGCCTATCAACCAATCTACCCACCCGCCACTAACGACACCCATGAATCTAAAAACGAGAGGCTATCTCTCGAGGGACAAGCAAGCAGTCGATCAAGTAGTGCAAGATGCATGGACTGAGTTTGCTGCCGCCATGCCAGGATGGAACGATCTTGCGCCGAGACTCGGCGCCCTCACGGCAAACGCCGATGATATCGAAATAGTGGTCGCGGAACTCAATGACCGTATAGTCGGCACGGTCGGTTATGTGGCGCCCAGCAAGCCGAAGGCCGATTTCTTCGCGCCTGAATGGCCGATCATACGTTTCATGTCTGTGGTCCCCAAAGCGCGCAGATATGGCATTGGCCAGGCTCTACTCGATGAATGCCTGCGTCGTGCTCGGCGCGATAACGCGAAGTTGATCGCACTACATACCACGCTGGTCATGGAATCTGCTCAGCACCTCTATCGGCGTGCAGGTTTTGAGATAGCACGTCATCTGCCAGACATGTTTGGTGTGCCATATGTGCTTATGACCAAGCCACTCGATCCACAGGGGACGAAAAGGTAACTGTAAAGCTCGGACGACTACGTCCGCTTTGGGTCGGTTGCGGCCGGTCGTGACAGTCAGCGAATTTTCCGGCCGGACAACCTCTTATGCTGGTCGAACGCCCGAGATCGGCCAAAGGCTGTCCTTCGCCAACCGATCGGTAAGTTCATTCAGACACGCAGGAGGCAAATGCTCACCTTCCGTAGTTTTAATAAATCCTTTGTTCACGGAGCACTAGTATGTTCTGCATATGCGCTAGGTCCATACAGCATGGTCACCTTGGTGTTAGCCGGCCTCATCTGTGTGTATGCTGGGTGGTTTCGTCAGGCATCCCTTGTTTCGTTCTTAAGTGGGGTGATCGTCGCTGTCGTTAGCTATACCTTTATGGAATTTTTAAGAGAGCCTGAGATGGGTTATGTATTCTTCTGGGTCCCGCTCGCCCTGCTGATAATCTTACCAACCGTACTCACAGGATACGTTATTGGGAAATTTATATTTACGATAACGCATCAAAGAGGCAATGACGCTAAGAGCGACGCATGATCTATTAGTCCGTTAGCAATGTTCTCGCAGGCACTGATAGGTCCGCTTTGGGTCGGAAGCTGCCCATCGTGACAGTCTGAGAGTTTGTCAGCTCGGCAACCTGCTATGCTGGCTCGACCGGCTGCAACCGGCCAATACTGGACGGCAACATTCGGCTAGAAGCGAACGTAATAAATTTGAGAAATGGGTGGGACGATGAGCATATCAGCAATCCAGCTGGCAGCGTTTTGCAAGGAGGTCGCGCAGACGAGAACAATATGGGCCGTTAAGGATGAGAATGGATTTCCAGCTCCGGTTGGGACAGATGGCAAAAGGGCTATGCCATTTTGGTCATCGGAATTTCGAGCACTTAACCTGATTTCGATAGTTCCACAATTTACTGGTTTCAAACCCGTTGCAATCGATTGGATATCTTTTGCGAGCGATGGTTACCAGGGCTTGAACGTGATGACCTTCTCGTCGGAGTCAATTGGGTGGGAGTGCGTGCGTCAGGATTTGACCTGTTGCCCTCAGAACTAAAGGCGAACGTCGAGGCGGCCGTTCCCTGAGTTTGCGCTCTTCAGCAACGTACGCTTCGGTTCGGAAGCGGACGGACGCTACAATGAGTCTGCTGGCGGCCAGGAGCGGACGGTCAGACTTCAGGAAGCAACAGCATTGGAAACAGCTATGGACCAGTTCGATACCGTCAAAATGGCGAGCGGTGGACTAGCACTTATTCTTGAGTCGTCGTCAACATGGGATGATTTCGCGGCTCATGCCGAGAAATGGAAACGGCGTTTGAACGCAAAGTCCCTGTCGAAGATGGTTATCACATTTGACGAGTGCTTAGCAGAGGTCGCTGTAGCTGATGGCGAATTTTGGATCACCTATGATGATTTCCAGGGCAGCATTCAGCTTGAGCCTAAGAGCCCACGCTACAACGGTATCGTGGCGCAACTACAAGCTGAACTTCGGCATGGCAGCGACGACGCGAAGTCTTCTTGAGTTATGTATCTTTCCGGAACATCCGCAATGGGTCGGTTGCGGACGTCCGTGACAGTGGATAAGACTTTTCACAGTAGCAACATACTATGCTGGCTCGAACGGCCGAGATCGGCCAGGAGCGGACGTCTTGCGAGATCGAAAATTTGAATGAAGAGTTATGTATTCGCGGTATCCAACAGACCAGTTATCGAGGCATCTGCTTCGCTTGAGGCGATGGTTGAGAACTGCGAAGAATACTTTCCAGTCGCTCTTGAGCACGACGACGAGCTCAGGCTATTGATGAGCCTGTTGGGAGTGACTTTTTTGGCCGAAACTTTGTTATCGTCAAACGAGGACTTCTTTGCCGTATTCGATTATTCAGGGCAACAGTTGCCGCAACTGAGTAAAGCTGACTTCGACACGTTCTATGACGAGTGGCTGCGCCAATCAGTGCGTGAAACAAGCATGGACGAATATGGACAGCTCATTTTTCTCCAAGGGCGTGCGAATGGCTGGAACAAAATGGCGCACTGTTTCGTCCTCTGTGAGTCAACGAAAATTGAATAATCGTCGCCAAACCAGGGCAACGTGCGCAACGGGTCGGCAGCAGACATAGCTGTAGATCCGCTACCGCCCACAGCGCACCATCGGCCGCGAATTTGAAAGCAAGCGCCGCATGACCATAGCACCTCGACGTCGCCAGCGCGGCGCGGTTAGCGCAGGAACCGTCCAACATCGAGATGGTCCAGCGCATCCCGGCGCGCGCGATGCTGCCCGAGATCACGCCGCGGCAGATGCGCAACGTCGATCCCGGCCAGCGGATGATGATAGAACCGCGCTCAGTCGATCTCGCTCACGAACTGCGCGAGCGGGCGGCGCACCTTCGGCAGGTCGACCAGCCAGTCGTCCTCGGCCTTGCGGTAGCCCAGCGGCAGCATGACCGCGCTGCGCAGGTTACGCGCGCCCAGGTTCAGGATGCGGTCGACGGCGGCCGGATCGAAGCCTTCCATCGGCGTGCAATCGACTTCCTCGAAGGCGGCCGCGATGACCGCCGCGCCGAAGCCGATGTAGGCCTGGCGCGCCGCGTGCTGGAAGTTCACCTCGGCGCCGCGGCCCGGGTAGGTCGCCAGCAGTTGCTGACGATAGGCTTCCCAGCCTTCGTTGCGGAAACCGCGCACTTCGTTGGTCAGGTCGAACATGTGGTTGATGCGCTCGGGCGTGTAGTCGTCCCAGGCGGCGAACACCAGCAGGTGCGAGGCGTCGACCACCTGCGCCTGGTTCCAGGCGACCTCGCGGATCTGGGCGCGCAGCGCCGGATTGTTCACGACCAGGATTTCATAAGGCTGCAGGCCGGACGAGGTCGGAGCCAGACGCGCGGCTTCGATAATGCGCTCCAACTTATCCTGCGACACCTTGCGCGCCGGGTCCATCGCCTTGGTGGCGTAGCGCCAGTTCAGTTTGTCGAGCAATTCCATGTGCTGTCCTTTCAAATAAAGATGCGTCATTGTATTTGTTCACGCCAGATCGATAAACTACGGTTCCAGCAAATGATTTGTTCGTGAGGGAGCAAGATGGGACGCAAGTTCGATCACCTGGCCGATGTCGAGGTGTTGCTCAACGTCGTAGAGCACGGTTCGTTCAGCGCGGCGGCGGTCGTGTTGTCGACCACGCCTTCGGTGCTGAGCCGGGCCGTGTCGCGGCTCGAGGCGCGCCTCGGCGCACAATTGTTGCGCCGGACCACGCGCAGCCTCAGCCTCACCGATGCCGGCCAGCGCTACGCCGACGAGGCGCGCGACGCCTTCGCCCGGCTTGGACAGGCCGAGCAGGCAATGCGCAGCACGACGGCGCAACTGAGCGGCAAGGTCCGCATGAGCGTATCGACCGGGTATGGCCTGCAGCGCCTGCCGCCGGTGCTGGCCGCCTACGCGCGTGCCTATCCGCTGGTCGAACTGGACGTCGACATCACCAACCGCAACGTCGATCTGGTGGCCGAGGGTTTCGACCTGGCGATCCGCTCCGGCCCGCTGCCGAGCAGCACGATGGCGTCGCGCCATCTGGAAGCGTCGCCGCTGTGCCTGCTGGCCAGCCCTGCTTACCTGGCGACGGCCGGCGCACTCGCGACGCTCGACGACCTGGCGCGCCAGCAGTGCATCGCCTTCGTCCGCCCCAACACCGGACGGGTCTTTCCCTGGCAGCTGCGCGATGGCGCGCGCGACATCGACTGGATTCCGCCGGCGTCGGTGACGGTGTCGACCGACGCGATGGGCGTCATCTGGCTGGCCGAGCAGGGCATGGGGATCGCGCTGTGTCCGCGCCTGTTTGCCGAAGCCAGCCTGGCGGCGGGACGGCTGGTGGAGGTGTTGCCGCAGCTGGGTGGACGCACGCGCGAATTCTCGGTCGTGTATCCGGCCCACCGCGGCTTGTCGGCGGCCTCGCGCGCGCTGATCGACATGCTGGTCGCGGTGCGCGACGGTGCAGGTGCGGCGCCACCGATATAATCACGGCTGCTTCGTTTGCCCAACTGACCGCCCCGTGCCTACCGCCCTTTCCCCTGTCTGGCTGTTCGACCTCGACAACACCCTGCACGACGCGTCGCACGCGATCTTCCCGGCCATCAGCGCCAACATGAACACGTACATTGCGCGCGTGCTCGGCGACGGCGTCACGCCGGCCAGCCGTGAAGCGGTCGACGCCGCCCGGCTCGGCTACTGGAAGAAATACGGCGCGACGCTGCTCGGCATGATCCGCCACCACCGCGTCGACGCCGCCGACTTTTTGCGCGAGACGCACGACATCGGCGCCCTGCATGACATCATCCGCTTCGAGCGCGGCCTGGCTCGCCTGCTGCGCCGCCTGCCCGGCCGCAAGATCCTGCTGACCAACGCGCCGACCGCGTACTCGACCGGCGTGCTGCGCCACCTCGGCCTGCAGCGCCAGTTTGTCCACCACATCGCGATCGAAGACATGCACGTGCACCGCCAGCTGCGTCCGAAACCGTCGCCGCTGATGCTGCGCCGCCTGCTGCGCAAGCATGGGCTGGCGGCGCGCCGCTGCATCCTGGTCGAAGACACCCTGGTCAACCTCAAGCACGCCAAGCAGGTCGGCGTGCGCACCGCCTGGGTCACGCAATACCTGCGCCCTTCCCCCGTGCGCGCCGGCGACCCGATCGGCCGCGCGCCGCTGCCCAGGACCGCAAAACGACCCGGCTATGTCGATGTCAAAGTAAAATCCGTGCTTCAGCTGCCGCGCAACCTGCACCGGCTGCGCTAACAGAACCTACGGAATCACAGGAAACACATGGCAAGCACCAAGCCGGGCCAGCGCAAACTGCAGATCCTCCAGGCCCTGGCGGCCATGCTCGAGCACCCGAAAGGCGAACGCATCACGACCGCGGCGCTGGCCGCCAAGCTGGCCGTGTCGGAGGCGGCGCTGTACCGCCATTTCGCCAGCAAGGCGCAGATGTACGAAGGCTTGATCGAGTTCATCGAGTCGAGCGTGTTCGGGCTGTTCAACCAGATCGCCGAGCGCGAAGAGAACGGCGTCACGCAGGCGCACGCGATGCTGCAGATGCTGCTCAACTTCGCCGCCAACAACCCGGGCATGACGCGCGTGCTGATCGGCGACGCGCTGGTCGGCGAGGACGAGCGCCTGCAGCTGCGCATGAACGTCTTCTACGACAAGGTCGAGCTGGCGTTCAAGGGGGCGCTGCGCGTGGCCGCCAGCCAGGGCCATGGGCGCGAGGAAGACATCGGTGCGCGCGCCGCGCTGCTGGTGTCGTACGTGACCGGGCGCTGGCACCGCTTCGCCAAGAGCGGCTTCAAGCAGCAGCCGGCCGAGAACAGCCCGGTGCAGCTGGCCTTGCTGCTCGCGGCCTGAAGCGCCGGCCTTCGCATTGACAACGATGAACGACACCGTCTTCGCCCTGCTCGACGAAACCACCGCGGAAGGCCACACGCGCGCGCGCTCACGCCTGTACACGGGCCATGCCGGCACGCTGTCCTGCAGCGACGCGCGCGACTGGCCGCAATTGCTCGAGCGCGTGCAGCAGATGCTGGAGGCCGGCCTGCACGCGGTGCCGGTGCTGACCTACGAGCTGGGCGCGCATCTGATGGGCGTGGCGGCGCGCCCGCTCGATGCGCCGCTGGCCCAGGTGCTGCTGTTCGAGCGCTACCAAGCCCTCGATGCCGCCCAGGTCGACGATTGGCTGCGCACCCGCGCCGAGGCCGCCGGCAACGGTCCCGCAGGGCTCGCGGCACTGCGCCCCAATATCGACCAGCCCGGCTTTACGCGCGCGATCGAGCGCATCCGCGAAGACATCGCGGCCGGCGAGACTTACCAGGTCAACTACACTTATCGGCTGCGCTTCGACGCTTTCGGCTCGATCTTCGCGCTGTACGCGCGCCTGCGCGCACGCCAGCCGGTGCCGTATGGCGCGCTCATTTCTCTGCCGGACGGGCGCGCGGTGCTGTCGCTGTCGCCGGAGCTGTTCGTGCGCCACGACAGCGGCCGCCTGCTGACGCGTCCGATGAAGGGCACCGCGCCCGCATCCAATGACGAAGCCGAGGACGCCACCCGCATGCGCGCCCTGGCCGACGATCCGAAAAACCGTGCCGAAAACCTGATGATCGTCGACCTGCTGCGCAACGACCTCGGACGCGTCGCGCGCACCGGCAGCGTCGGCGTGCCGGCCCTGTTCGAAGTGCGCCGCTTCGGCAGCGTGCTGCAGATGACCTCGACCATCCAGGCGCAGCTGCGGCGCGAGGCCACGCTGGCCGACGTGTTTACCGCCTTGTACCCATGCGGCTCGATCACCGGCGCGCCCAAGCACCGCACGATGCAGATCATCCACGAGCTGGAGCCGGCCGCACGCGGCATCTATACCGGCGCGCTCGGCTGGTTCGAGCCGCCCTCCCCCGGCTTGCCGACCGCGTCGACGCCGCGCCTGGGCGACTTCTGCCTGTCGGTGCCGATCCGCACGCTGACCCTGCTGCCGCCGCGCCAGGGCGTGCGTCACGGCGAGATGGGCGTCGGCGCCGGCATCGTCCACGACAGCGACGCGCAAGCCGAATGGGAAGAATGCCGCCTCAAGGCACGCTTCCTGACCGGTCTGCCCAACGAGTTCGAGATTTTCGAGACGATGTACGCGACGCGCGACGAAGGGTGCCGCCACCTCGAGCGTCACCTGGCGCGCCTGCGCGCCTCGTGCGCGTACTTCGGCCGCCGCTTCGATGACGCGCGCGTGCGCGCGGCCGTTCTTGAAACCTGCGGCGGCCTGGCCGACGGAGCGCACCGGCTGCGCCTGGCCGTGCGCGCGGATGGCGAGATCGCCGTGCAGACCGGTGTGCTAGCGCCGTTGAGCGAACCGGTGACCGTCTTGCTGTCGGACCAAGCCACGCGCACCGACGACCTGTTCCTGCGCCATAAAACCAGCATCCGCAGCCGTTACGACGCCGCCTGGCGCACGGCCGAAAGCCAGGGCGCCTTCGATGCGCTGTTCTTCAACGAACGCGACGAACTGACGGAGGGCGGACGCAGCAACGTGTTCGTGCGCATCGGCGGGCGCTGGTACACGCCGCCGGTCTCGGCCGGGCTGCTGCCGGGCGTAATGCGCGGCGTGGTGCTCGACGATCCGGCCTGGGGCGCGATCGAATGCCCGGTCTCGCGCGACATGCTGCTGCGCGCGCAGGAAGTCATGGTCTGCAATGCGCTGCGTGGGCCGCTGCGCGCCGTGCTGCGGACCTGAGCTCGCCGCCGCTTCGGACTCCGACAAGTCAGCTTGGGTCCCGGCCTGCGCCGGGACGACATCATTAGCTGCCCAGCGCTTGCTCGATCTTCGACACCAGCGCCGGGTCTTCCGGCGTGATCTTGCTCGGGTAGTATTCGACGACTTTACCGTTGCGGTCGATCAGATACTTATTGAAATTCCACTTCGGCTGGTTGCCGGTCGCCTTGATCAGCTCGGCATACAGCGGGTTGGCGCTGTCGCCGCTGACGACGGTCGTGGCGAACATCGGGAACTTGACGCCGTAGGTGTTGTAGCACAGGTCGGCGATCTTCTTGGCGTCGGCGTCTTCCTGTTTAAAATCGTTCGACGGGAAGCCGAGCACCACCAGGCCGCGCGGCGCGTACTTCGCGTACAGCTTTTCCAGGCCCTCGTACTGCTTGGTGAAACCGCAATAGCTGGCGGTGTTCACTACCAGCACGACCTTGCCGCTGTACTGGCACAGGCTCTGCGGCGCTTCGTCCTGCAGGCGTTTGAAGGTGTGCTTCAGGACCGTCGGGCACGAGGCCGGAGCCGGGGCCATGGCCGGCGCAGCGGACTGGGATTGTGCTTGCGCAGGCGCGGCGCCGATCGAGGCGGCAGCCGCGGCGGCGGCGAGGGAGAGCAGAACGCGGGTCGTGGACATGGAATGAAGTCGGCTGGCTGGAAAGAACTTCATTCTATGTCAAGTTTCCACACAGTGCGCATGGAGTTAAAACCATTGTCGCGCCGACGTCCCGCTTTTCCGGTCGTTCAATCGATGTGGATGGTCGACAAATCGGTCTTCGGCGCCGGCCATTCCAGGTGCATGTCCTGCATCGTCTCGAGCAGCAGGTTCGCGACGATCAGGTTGCGGTGGGTCTTGGAATCGGCCGGCACGATGTACCAGGGCGCGTGGTCGGCGTTGGTGGCGCGGATCGCATCCTCGTAGGCGCGTTGATAATCGTCCCATTTTTCGCGCGCTTGCAGGTCGGCCGGGTCGAACTTCCAGTGCTTTTCCGGATCGTCCAGGCGCGCCTGCAGGCGTTTCTTTTGCTCGTCCTTGGAGATGTGCAGGAACACTTTCATCACCGTCGTGCCGGTCTCGACCAGCATGCGCTCGAAATCGCGGATATGGGCGTAACGCCGCTTGACGGCCTTGGCGTCGAGATCGCCGGAGACGCGCGGCACCAGCACGTCCTCGTAGTGGCTGCGATTGAAAATGCCGATCTCGCCGTTGCCGGGCACGCGCGCGTGTACGCGCCACAGGAAATCGTGCGCCTTTTCCTTCGTGCTCGGGGCGATGAAGCCGGTGGCGTGCAAGCCCATCGGATTGATCTGCGAAAACAGATGGGTGACGGTGCCATCCTTACCCGAGGTGTCCATGCCCTGCAGGACCAGCAGCAGCTTGCGGTTGCGGCTGGCGTACAGCTTTTCCTGCAGCTTGGCGACCTCGCCGGTCAACTCGACGGTGAGCGCGCGCTCGCGCTCCTTGGCCTTGCCGTTGCCGTTCTTGTCGCGCAGCGGCGTGGCGCCGGCGTCCTCGTCGCGCAGTTTCAGGTTCCCTTTCGCGCGGAACAGCTCGCGCGCGCTCATGCCTGCTGGGCGAGCCGGCTGTGCTCGATCAGCATGCAGTGATTCATCACGACGTCCAGCCCGGCGGCGCGCGCCAGGTCGGCCGCGGCGCGGTTTTCGATGCCGAGCTGCATCCACAGCGCGCCGGCGCGCACGTCGATCGCGTCCTTGGCGATCGGCGGCACGTCTTCAGGCTTGCGGAACACGTCGACCACGTCGATGCGGGTGCCGGTCTGCGCCAGCGCGTCGGCCGCTTCCTGCAGCGATGCGTAGGCCTTTTCGCCGTAGATTTCCTTGCCGGCATAGGCTGGATTGATCGGGATGATGCGATACCCCTGCGATTTCAGGTACTCGCCGACTTCATTGCTGGCGCGCTCGGGCTTATCCGATGCGCCGACGATGGCGACGGTCTTGGCGGAACGTAGGATTTGTTCGATGGTGCGCATGGCTGGGCCTGTATATATGATGACTTGTCGTTGAGACCAGCTTATCAGATTTATATGAGCGGGCGCGCCGCCATGCCGGCCATAAAAAAAGGCAGCCGAAGCTGCCTTGCGCCTTACCTGGAGTGCATTACGCCGCGCGTTCGTCGCGGTGCGGCAGGCGCCAGTCGCGGCGGATGTAGTGGCAGGTGTAGCCGTTCGGATGTTTCACCAGATAATCCTGGTGTTCCGGCTCGGCTTCCCAGAACGGGCCGGCCGGCGCGACTTCGGTCACCACCTTGGCGGGCCACAGGCCGGACGCGTCGACGTCCTTGATCGTGTCGAGCGCGACTTCATGCTGCTGCTCGTTGGTATAAAAGATCGCCGAGCGGTAGCTCATGCCGACGTCGTTGCCCTGGCGGTTTTTCGTGCTCGGGTCGTGGATCTGGAAGAAGAACTCGAGCAGACGGCGGTAGCTGATCTGGTCGGGATCGAAGTTGATCTCGATCGCTTCGGCGTGGGTGCCGTGGTTGCGGTAGGTCGCGTTCGGCACATCGCCGCCGGAATAGCCGACGCGGGTCGACACGATGCCGGGAATCTTGCGCAGCAGGTCCTGCATGCCCCAGAAGCAGCCGCCTGCCAGGATTGCGGTTTCTTGTTTCATGTTGCGTCCTTTCGAGCCATCGTTGTAGTCCGCCCGAGATGGGGTCAACTCGGCGGATTTCCAGAACGGCAGGCAATAAAAAAGGCAACCCGCAGGCTGCCTTTTTATTGAGCACCGTATAAAACCGGCGATCAGCGTCCTTTCGAACGCAGCTTGGCGATGGCCGCCAGCTGGGCGATCGCCGCCGCCAGTTCGGCTTGCGCCTTGGCGTAGTCGATCTGCGAGTCCTTGTTGAGCATCAGCTCTTCGGCACGGCGACGGGCTTCCTGGGCTTTCGCCTCGTCCAGGTCGGCGCCGCGGATCGCGGTGTCGGCCAGGACGGTCACGCCTTTCGGCTGGACTTCCAGGATGCCGCCGGCCACGAAGACGAACTCTTCATCGGCGCGGCCGGCCACCTTGATGCGCACGGCGCCTGGGCGGATGCGCGTGATCAAGGGGGTGTGCATCGGGTAGATACCCAGCTCACCCGATTCACCCGGCAACGCGACGAATTCGGCTTCGCCCGAAAAGATCAACTCTTCGGCCGAGACGACGTCAACTTGAAGTGTGTTTGCCATGTGTGTCCTTTGAAGAGGCTAGCGGATTAACCAGCCGCCAGCTTCTTGGCCTTTTCGATCGCTTCTTCGATGGTGCCGACCATGTAGAACGCCTGCTCCGGCAGGTGGTCCAGTTCGCCCGACGCGATCATCTTGAAGCCCTTGATCGTGTCTTTCAGCGAAACGTACTTGCCCGGTGCGC